>Ga0255398_1085_pt1 | contig 13767 bp, 18 predicted proteins | sample ANMaggSeSYBR01K3_FD_182119 | JGI IMG/M metagenome (GOLD analysis project Ga0255398, IMG submission 182119) | Sediment cell enrichment communities from methane seep in Santa Monica Basin, California, United Staets - ANME aggregate JGI... | ecosystem: Environmental > Aquatic > Marine > Cold seeps >...
TAAAGCGTAAAAATTGAGTGAACTTCGTATAACACACCATTTTAGCCACAGAGGCGGCTAAAACGGTAAAAACGTTATACGAAATGCATTAAACCATGAAGAATAATCTCAAAGAGGGTAATTAAATGAAAATGAACAAGAGCAAAGAATGGAACCATCAAATTACAGGTGTTGACGGTAATTGCCAGCTTTTCGGGGTTAACATATTCAAATATGATTGGGAAAGTACAGGTGAGAGAGTCAAAATTAAAGACCCACTCTATAACCAAGAGCATGTATTTAATATCTATGAAGTTACTATAAATTCCAAATGTTATAAATTTGCAGCAGGGGAATTTAGCAACTGTGTTTGGGGTTTTTATACGTTTAATTACTAACAAGTTATATTACAAGGTCAAATAAAATAGTAACACTTCGTATAACACGCCATTCCCATCACTGAGGTGACGGGAACGGCTGAACGTTAGACGCCATTCAGTATTAGGTTTTGATAGGAGAGTTAGGTTATGAAGATAGGATGTAATTATTCACCTGAGTTAATGAGGCATTTAGAAGATGATTTAGAGCTTGTGGACGCAATTAAATTGTCGTGGGAAGAACTTTATATGAGACAGTTTAGAGGTGTTGGGGGAGTAAAGCCAATTCTTCTGCATTTTATTCCAAGAGTATTATCAGATGACTATCTAGACTCTTCTATAATTGACAAGTATAAGCTGATAATTAAAGAATGTAATGCTACTCATATAGGAATACACTTTGTTCAAAGCAGCTATAGTGATGAATTCGTAAGCTTGAGTAAAGATGAAAAATTGGAAGTTCTTGCTAAGAGGCTAATTATGATTAAGAATGTCGTAGGAGTGAGGCTCTTAATCGAGAACATGCCGTACTATTGTTTGGAGAAAGGCTATGAATTCATGGCAGATCCAGAGTTTATACAACAGATCTGTGAGAAGGCTGATGTGGGATTGTTATTTGATTGTGCACATGCTCGGATAAGTGCTTGGCATCTTGGAATATCAGCAGTTGAGTATCTGAATAAGCTACCAATCAATAGAATCTATGAAGTGCATCTCAGTGGTCCGAGAATAAGAGACAGAGGCTACATAGATGAGCATGAGGTTTTACAAGAGAAAGATTATGAGTTTCTTAAGCAGGTTCTTGAGGTAGCTAAACCACAGTTTATAACTCTTGAATATGGTGGTGAAGGTGAATTGCTAATAGGTAAGAGTAATTCAGAAGATATTAAAACTCAAATAAATATGATAAAGAGTGTAGTGCGAGAGGCTTTAGGTTGTTGTTAGATTCCATACTGAACTGCGTCTAATATAAGAACGTTATAAGGCATTAAAAAAGCCAGCTAAGGCTGGCTAGTTAAAAGAGATGTGAAGTTCCTTTCCAAGAGTATGAGCGATACGATTTAAAAATTCTACACTTGGATTATAAGAACCGTTTTCGAGTCTTGAAATTGCAGATTGTTTAGTTCCCATTAAATTTGCTAATTCTTTCTGGGATAATCCTTTTTCAATTCTTAATCGGATAATTTCTTTTTTCAATTCATAAATGGGAGACATTTCATCGTATTCATTTTTGAGTTCTTTATCTTCAAAAAGTGTCTTTTTGATATCGTTATGATTCATGATTTTCACTCCTTTCAAGGTATTCATTCATATATTCGATAGCTTTGTTTAGTTCTTTGGAAGGTGTTCTTGAAGTTTTCTTTTGAAAAGCATTGAGCAATATTATCTGCTGAGGTTTCATAGTAAAATAAAAAACACGATAGTTGTTGGTTGACTGTTTTATCCTTAATTCCCAAATATCTTTCGTTCCACTCATTTTTTTAATGTATGGCATACCAAGTGATAATCCGAATTCTTCAAGTAGATCAATATCTCTTAAAATTTTAGCTACATCTTTTTTTGGAATTTTCTCGAAAAAATCGAGAATTGGACATTTGTTATTACGAGTAAAGTATATGATCTTAAACAATTCACCAACCTCCTTGTCTAAGTAAATTATATAACATATATGTGATAATGACAAGGAATAAAAACTATTTTATTTAACACCTTATAACACACCATTTTAGCCACTGAGGCGGCTAAAACGGTAAGAACGTTAATGTGAAATTACGTTCCCTTCATTTCACATTAACGTCGGGCGCTTACGGCTTTGTAAAGCAATGTGGCTAAGCGCCACATCACTTAACAACACCTTGCCAACAATCCCACCTATGCGCTAAAGCGCACCGTAGAATCGTCGGCAAGCCGTCCGACGTTATGTGAAATCTAAATTAAAGAGGTGAAAAAATGGAAACAAACGTAGAAAACGAAAATCTTAGAAAAAATGAAGTTAATGATCAAAACAAAGAAAAAGAAATCAATCCATCTGATAATGTTGGTATGAATATTTATGATTCAGATTACATAGATAGAAGAATACTACAATTAGAATCTGATTTAGAATCTGATATTTCTACAACAAAGGGTATGAAGATCTTTTTTGGCTTATTGACTTTTATTTCTGTATTTGAATTTACTTTTAAGCTATTAAATTGGAATAATGTAATAATGGTGATTTTAATTACAACATTTGGTCTTTTTTTTGCAGCTAGTTATTCGACAGGTAAGCAAATGAAAATTAAGTCAGAACTGCAATTATTAAGTAATAAAAAATCTTCCTTAAATGACTCAATAAAGATGACTCAATCAAGTAAACACTTTGACTCACTTGTAAGAATAAATATTAACAATCTTGAAGAATACTATAACTTAGTCAAAAGAAGCAACTCAAGATCATTCAACGTATCTTTATCAATGAGTCTTATGGGGATAGTGCTTATTTTTTGTGGAATAATATATAGTTATTTTTCAGTTGATAAAAATAATATTTCGTATCTCGTTGCTGCATCAGGAATAGTAGTTGAATTATTGTCCGGCTTATTATTTTATTTATATAATAAAACTGTAGTTCAATTAAAAGAATACCATGATAGTTTACTGGATGTTCAAAATGTTCTATTATCATTCAAATTGATTGATGAGCTTGAAAATGAAGAATATAAATCAGATATAATGAAGCAAATGATTGAATTCATAATTAAACGTTAATAGACTTCACATAACACACCATTTTAGCCACAGAAGCGGCAAAAACGATAAGAACGTTAGACGAAACTTAAGGAGAAATAATGAAAGTATTGTATTGTACTGAACCCCAAATGTTAGAAACTGTTGAAAAGAAATTTGCGAATCTTCCATTAATCAATGTTGAGATCAACGGGAACAAAATACCAATGGTGTTTGATACTGGAGCTTCGATGACCATAATAAATGAATCAACACAAAAAATAGCACGCATAAGCAAAGAAGGAAAAGAAGTTATCGGCGCTGGAAATTTAGGTGTAAAATTTAAAAGTAATACTAAAATCATTGAAGAATTGAGAATTGGAAAAATTTTAATTTCTGACTTAGAAATCATAGTTGTGGAAGACTCAACATTGGATTTTGGTATTGATGAAGACGGTAATGAATTGAAAATTGATGGATTCTTAGGATGGGATGTAATTCAGAATTTTTCTTGGAAAGTAAACCGAATAGATAATGAGATTGAAGTCTCAAATTCTGTACAAACAGTAAATGATAAAAATTTGTTTTGGGACAATATGCCAATTATACCAGTTAGCATAGACAAAGAAGATTTGTATTTTGGTTTTGATACTGGTAATACTGAGAGTATTTTGGGATCAAAATTTAACGTATCCTTAAGAAAAACACATCACGAAAAAGAGTTGATTGCAGGTATCGATGGCAGAGATGAAATTGAAATTGAAAAATTAGATTTGTTAAACTTGAATGTGTGTGGAAGTGAAATTCAATTGAAGAACCTAACAATATTTGATAGAGATGTATTTCCTACAACAAAATATGAAGTTCAAGGGTTATTAGCAGCAGATTTGATCGAAAACAAAATTTTGTGGTTGGACTTTAAAAACAACAAAATTTTAATTGAGTAAAGCTACGTCTAACACACCATTTTAGCCACAGAGGCGGCTAAAACAGTAAGAACGTTAACTGAAATTCAAAAAAAAATAGGAGAAGCAAATGAACGAGATTTATCAGAATTCTGATGCTATAGACAATTTTTATCGAGAAATCTCTTTAATGATTTCAAAAACTCAAATTAATGTTCAAAAGAACATAAATAGCGAAATGATACTTTTGTATTGGAATATTGGAAAATATATAAAAACCAATGTGCTAGAGAGTGGAAAAGCTGAATATGGAAAATCGGTTATTGATAATATTAGTGATAAGTTGTCAAAAGACTATGGAAGGGGATTTGGAAGAAGAAATCTATTTAATATGACGAGGTTTTTTTCATTTTATAAAGAATATGAGATTGTGCAGACACTGTCTGCACAATTGAGCTGGTCGCATATTATTGAGTTAATAAGGATAGACAATGATGTAAAAAGAGAATTTTATACGTTAACTGCCTCAAATGAATACTGGAGCGTAAGAGTTTTAAAGGATAGAATTAATTCAATGCTGTTTGAAAGAACTATTTTATCGAAATTACCTGAAGAAACTATCAAAAATGATTTGATGGATTTACGTGATAGTCACAAGATGTCTACAAATTTATTTTTCAAAGATCCATATATCCTTGATTTCTTGGAGCTAGAAGACACATTTAGTGAAAAAGACCTAGAAAATTCTATTTTACATGAACTTGAGAAATTCATGATGGAATTTGGAAGAGACTTTGCCTTTATTGGTAGGCAAGTGAGAATTTCAATAGGCGATAAAGACTACTATATTGATTTGTTGTTTTATCATAGAAAATTAAAGAGATTGGTATTAATAGAATTGAAATTGGGAGAATTTTTACCAGAACACAAAGGTCAAGTTGAATTATATTTAAGATGGTTAGATAAAAATGAAAAGAATGAAGGAGAGGAATCTCCAATTGGTATTATTCTTTGTGCTGAAAAATCCAATGAAACAGTTGAATTATTGGAACTTGATAAGAGCGGGATTCACGTTGCTCAATATTTGACACAGCTTCCACCCAAAGAAGTATTGGAGAAAAAACTTCATAAAGCTATTGAAAATGCAAAAAAGATATTTAAGTGACATGGTGAACTTCAGTTAACACACCACTTTAGCCACTGAGGCTGCTAAAACGGTAAGAACTTTATATGTTATTTTTTAAAATATGAGTTAAATCTAAAAGTTTTAATTATTTTATTATGGAGCAATAGTTTAAAACAGCATAATTAAAAGTGCACGTTTTGATTTTTGCTAGGGGGAATTATAGATGTTGAAAGTCAAACTGACAGAATTACCAGAAGTCCTAATTTTGGAGTATGAGAAACAATTTGAAATCAGGGGTTCTTCATATTCAAATTTTTCAAGACGAGAGTTGAATAATGTTGGAATAGAAACTGATTTTGTTGAGGAAAATGTGTATTGTCCTAAAAATGCAGGAACATTATATGGAATACATTTTCAAAACAATCCGATGGCACAGGCAAAACTACTGTATTGTATCAAAGGAAGTGGACTTGATTTTGCTATAGATTTAAGAAGAGATTCAAAGACCTACAAACGATGGATCTGTGTGGAACTATCCTCGGATAATAGAAAGCAGATATTTATTCCTAAAGGATTTGGTCATGCCTTTTTATCGTTGGAGGATGATACAAATGTCGTAATGAGGATTGATAATTATTTTCATCAGAAGTATAGAAGAGGAATAGCGTGGAATGACCCAGATTTAAATATCGCTTATCCAATAGATAAACCTATATTAGCACAGCATGATATCGAAGCCCCTTTTCTAAAGGATAGCGATTGTAACTTGTAATTTTTCTCAATTATTTTAAATAGCTTTGCATTTTAGCCTTAGAGGGGATAAAAACGGTAAGAGCTTTAGACGAAAATTAAAAAACAGGTGAATGAAAATGATAAAAATATCTATTAACAAATCAATCAAATTAGGAATAACATACTCGTTTTTTGTGCTCATTATGTCAACAATTATCACATTATTCATGTCTCATTATGGCGAAAACTATCAAGAATTTGCAAATGTATTAAAATTAATTTTAGTACTGTTTTCCTTTCTTCCCTTGTTAATATTCAAAGATAACGATGACTATAAGTTGGAGGAGTTAGGTTTTAAGTTCAGTTGGAGATCAGTGATTATTACATTTTGCATAGTTCTACTTTTAGGTTTATCCACTGGATTTCAAACAGCTTCAGAGTTGACATTTGGTACGAAAATCATAGAAGGAGTAGCAAGAACGGGTGAAGAATTCTTTTTCAGAGGATTTATATATCTAATAATTTTAAAGATATTCAAAGATGAGAAACATAAAAATGCAAGCTCCATGATTTTTAGTAGCTTGATTTTTACAATTGCACACACAGAAATATTCTTAGGTACATACCATTTTGGATTCGTTAATATGTTTTTTAATACATTCATAACTTTTGCCATGATTAGACATTTTTCTAAATCACTTCTTCCAGTTGTTGCAATTCATACTTTTATGAACGGAGGAATAGTATCGTGCATATTTGGAATCATGATAACCTCTGTTATCATTTACATTAATCACACAAGGGAAAAATTCTCTGTTGAAGGGTATAGGTGCTCAAATTAATAAAAATTTTGCTGTTAAGATAAAGAATCATCATCTAATACACAGCCCTCGCAACTAAGGCTGTAAGAACGTTATGCGCCATTGTTCACTAGGTATTTAGAGAAGATATACATAATATCAGTAGAAGGGAATAGAAATGGATAAAAAAATTAATTTTTTAGAAAATGATAAGTGGGGGTTAAAAACGTTGCTTCTTGTTATAGGGGGGGTAATGCTTCTACTAAGTCAGCTTGTAGCAAGTTTAATTGTAGATGTGACGTATATGATATTTAAGATTGAGAGTAGCAGCTTATTATTTGCCATGCGAGGAATCTTGGAAATGTTGCTATTTTATATTGTAATCAGCATTTATGTTAGAAAGATATTGAAGCTTGACTTATCGTTCTTTAGGATAATAAAACCTAAGTTGGATTTGTTATGGGTATTTGTCGCTATGGTTCTGCCAATTTATGTTATTACGTTCTATTTATTATTTTTGAATGGTAAAATTAGCTATGGGAATGAATACACGTTAATATCTAATATTGCTTTTGTACTTAAGATGGCATTAGTATCAGGGATTACTGAAGAATTACTCTTTAGAGGATACATAATGAAAATTGTTGAGTATAGATGGAATAAAACTGTTGCTATTATTATGCCCTCAATTATTTTTGCTTCTCTTCATGCTATAAAGGGAATGAATGTAGGGGATTTCTTTCAATTACTAATTGCAGGAACAATTGTTGGAATAATGTTTTCTTTGATAGCCTATCAGGGAGATAACGTATGGAATGCAGTAATTGTACATACTATGTGGAATTTATTAGTGATTGGTGTATTTAACATTTCAGTTGGAGATAATTTAAAATCAATTATTAATTATAGATTTGAGAGTGAGAATGTATTGTTGACAGGTGGTCAATTTGGTATTGAAGCGAGTATGCCTGCTATTATTGGATACCTTATAGTAATAATCTTAACGATAATACGGAGAATAAAAAAGCCGGTAAATTTGGCAGAAGCGAGAGTTTCCGTGAAAAACAACGTATAACACTCCCTTCCAACCACATAGGCGCATAAACGGTTAAAACGTAAAATGAAATTAAAAAAACAGGAGAAGTAAAAAAACATAATAGCGAAATGATACTTAGTGATAAGTTGTAAAAAGACTATGGAAGGTGATTCAGAAGAAGAATTCTAATTAATATTACGAGTTTTTTTCATCCTGTAAAGAAAATGAGATTGTCCAGTAAATTTGACTGGGATAAAGCGATTTTAAAAATTGAAAAATTCATAAAATAAGTAGGTGAGATACGCTCAAATATGAGCATCCTATAACACACCATTATAGCCACAGAGACGGCTAAAACGGTAAAAACGTTATGTACAATAAAATTGTGGAGAGTTAAATGTTAGATAGGGATATTATTGAACAAATAAAAAAAACATACTTTGAAGATCCAACATCATTACCAACAGCATTTTGGAAATATGAAAATTGGCTAAGTAGTTCTCAAACAAGAATTGTTAATAGTGAAAAACATACTGCGATTATTCTCGATAATCGGGTGATATTTTCAGATTTTGACAATATACCTGAAGATATAATGGATGAGAAAATGATTCTATTTGTAAGTAAAAAACAATTAGAGTTAGATGATCAATGGAATGAGGAAGTCTTTTTCAAATTGTTCAGTTTTAGCCAATCTTTGAGTCCAATTATGCCTTCTAACCATAGATTTGAAGAAGTAAAAGAAGATGAAATGGAAGAGGTATTCAAGTTTATTTTAGACTCATACGAGAATACAAATGTGTGCCTTGAAGATATAAAATCATGGAGAGAAAGTGAACTTTTTGATAGATCTATATGGATATGGTTAGTAGACTCTGAGTCAAGTGAGAAGGTTGCTTTAGGTATTTGTGAACATGATAAAAAGAATAGAGAAGGTATTCTAGACTGGATTCAAGTTAATGAGGCATATAGAGGAAAAGGATACGGAAAAATATTAGTCAAAGAGTTAATGCGTAGATTTAATGTAAAAGTAGATGTGATAACAGTTTCAGGAGATTTTAAGAATAAAACAAATCCTGAAGCGCTTTACAGAGTGTGTGGATTTGAAGGTAATCAAAACTGGTTCATATATAAGAAAAAATAATTTACTGCACACAACATATAGCCATCGTCACTAAGGCGAGGAGGGCTATAAGAACATTATATAAAACTGAAAAAAATCTAGGAGTCCAACTATGAATATAAGGATTGAACTTGTATCTAAAGATACATATCAAGAAATATTTGATTTTGAAAGAAAAAACAAGAGTTATTTTGAAACTATATTGCCCCCTCGGCCAGAAGGCTATTGTCAATTTGATTCGTTTATAAAAATTATGGACAAATTGTTAGTTGAGCAGAATCAAGGGGAGTATTACATGTATATAATACGTGATGACAAGAATAAATTTGTTGGAAGAATCAATTTGCAAATTCACGAAAGTGAGAATGGCAAAAAAGCAGACGTTGGATATCGAATAGATGTTAATAGTCAGGGTTTAGGATTTGCAAGTGAATCAGTAAAATTGATTTTGGAAAAAGCTTTTAATGAAATTAAAGTGATAGAAGTAACAGCGGGAACAGCAAAAGATAATATTGGTTCAATAAAAGTGTTAGAAAGAAATGGATTCAAAGAAATTGGCGAAGAAAAAAATGTATTTAAAGTTAAAGATAAATGGGTGGATGGACTTTTGTTTTCAAAACAAAATAGCAGCATCTCTTAACACACCATTTTAGCCACAGAGGCGGTTAAAACGGTAGTAACGTTATAGGAAATCATTGATAACAATATTAATAAAAAAATCAAAATCGTGGAGGATCAATGAAAACATTTTATATTGCATCAAGTCTTAAGAATATTGAAACTGTACGCTTTGTAAGCGAGAGGTTTATAAACGAGGGATTTGTTCATGCCTATGATTGGACCCTAAATGACAATATTATATCAATTAATCAACTCAAAGATATAGGAAATATGGAGTTAGAAGCAGTTTTGAAGTCGGATTTTATTGTTGTTTTATTTCCAGCAGGCAAAGGCAGTCATGTGGAATTAGGTATTGCGCTTGGAAATGGGATTAAAGCATACTTGTATTCTAAGAATGATGAAATAAATGAACTTGAAACGACGAGTACATTTTACCATTTAGACGGGGTCAGCAAATGCAATGGAACAATAGAAGATTTAATTCAAACCGTATTGAAAGATCAAAAAAATCGATGACATACTATTACACATCGTTCAATCCACTGAGGCGACTCAAACGATAAGAACGGTAATCGAAAAAAAGTCATATACTTATTGAAAGGATGAAATGCTACATGGATTATATTTCAAACTTAAGAAAACATATTGGAACTCAACCAATAATCATGTGCGGTGCATGTGTAATTATTGTGAACGAGAAAAGTGAAATTCTACTTCATCATAGAACTGATAGAGATTGGTGGGGACTACCTGGTGGAGCGATGGAATTAAAAGAAAGTCTTGAGGATACAGCACGACGTGAAGTGTTTGAAGAGATTAATTTAACTTGTGGAGATCTACAATTATTAAATATATATTCTGGACCAGAGTTATATTATAAGTATCCAGATGGAAATGAAGTCTATAATGTAACCGCAGCATATATTTGTCACGAGTTTAGTGGAGAAATAAAAGTTGAAAAATCAGAAGGAAGAGCAGCTAGGTTCTACAAGATTAATGAATTGCCAAGTAATGTAAGTAATCCTATAAAACCAATCTTAAATGATTATATTAAAAGAAGTAATTATACTACGCCTTAAACGTTTAGAAAGTTAGATGAAATTGCAGTTAAGAAAAAGAGGAAGAAATAATGACATACGTATATTTTATTAGACATGCAGAACCAGATCTAACTATTCATGATGATGAAACAAGACCTTTAACGAAAAACGGTGAAGAATCATCAATAAAATTAATAGATGATTTTGATGGAATTAATATTGATGTGTTCCTCTCAAGCCCTTATAAAAGAGCTATTGATACCATAAAACCTTTAGCTGAAAATAGAAACTCAACAATTCAATTAGCCTATGAATTTAGAGAAAGAAAAATATCTGATGGATGGATTGAAAATTTCAGTGAGTTTAGCAGAAATCAATGGAAGGACTTTAATTTTAAATTACCAAATGGTGAATCCTTAAAAGAAGTTCAATTGAGAAATACTATTGCTTTGGCAAATATTTTGGACGAAAATAGTGGAAAAACAATAGTCATTGGTACACATGGGACTTCATTAAGTACAATAATCAATAAATATGACGAGACTTTCACATATAGTGAATTTGAGAAAATCAAGAATAAGATGCCATGGATTGTTAAGATGACATTTGATAAATTTAAATTAATAAGCATTGAAAGAACAATAAATTAAATTTCAACATTATCTAACACACAGTCATCACAAATAAGGCTGGCTAGTAAAAAGTGATGTGAAGTTCCTTGCCAAGCGTATGAGCTATACGATTTAAGAATTCTACACTCGGATTATAAGAACCGTTTTCGAGTCTTGAAATTGCAGATTGTTTAGTTCCCATTAAATCTGCCAGTTCTTTCTGGGATAGTCCTTTTTCAATTCTTAGTCGGATAATTTCTTTTTTTAATTCATAAAGGGGAGACATTTTATCGTATTCATTTTTGAGTTCTTTATCTTCAAAAAGTGTCATTTTGAAATCGTTATGATTCATAGTTTTCAATCCTTTCAAGGTATTCATCCATCTGACTAAGCAAATTATATAACATATATGTGATAATGGCAAAGAATAAAAATGTTTTAAATGCCAGTAAGGAATTATTAAAATTGATTTTATAATAGGAGATGATTAACAATGAAGACAATAGTAAGCGCATCACCAAAGGACACAGAAGTATTGGCTAGTCTAGAAATCAGATCAGAATCATATTGGGGCTATAGTTCTGATTTTATGGATAAATTCAAAAAAATATACTTAATTACAGAAGAGTTTATATTACATAATCCAACTTATATTTTAAAGGACGATGATGTAATAATCGGCTTTTATGGATTATTGCTAAATGAGGATGAGTTCTCGTTAGAATATCTATTTATAGAACCTATGTATATTGGAAAAGGCTATGGCAAAATGTTATGGAATCATGCTCTTGAAGAATGTAAAAAACTAGGTATTAGTGAATTTACAATTATAACTAGTCCAGATGCAAGAGGATTTTATTTGGGATTGGGAGCAACTATTTATACTGAAGTCGATTCATTAATATCAATGGGAAATAAAACGCCTAAACTTATTTATAGGTTATGAAACAAAAAAATGGAGGTTTCATCTGTTTAATGGGTAAAAAACCATGAAATATACGCATATGTTGTTGACATGAGTAACGATTACGCATATATTGAAAATATAAGTAAAAAATCAACAAAATTACCCACAAGGAGGTTGCAATGAGTAATCAATTGTCATATTTACCGCCTCAATTTGGAGGAAAAATTAAAGAACTTGAAACAAAAGAAATTTTGAGAGAAGCAACAAAAGCAAATCGTAAACTAGCAGAGTTAAAAGGTTATTCAGAAATAGTACCTAATAAGAACATATTGATAAATGCGATTACATTGAATGAAGCCAAAGAAAGCTCTGAGATTGAAAACATTATTACTACACACGATGAGTTGTTTGCTGCATTGTCGAAGTCAGAGTATTTATATGGTGCAGCAAAAGAAGTCATAAATTACAAAGAAGCACTATGGAAGGGAATAGAATTAATAAAACAAAATGGATTTCTATCAACGAATATGATTGTAGTAATTCAATCAATTATCGAAGGAAGTAAATCAGGAATAAGAACGCAAGGTGGAACAAAACTAATTAATGATAGAACTGGCGAGATTGTATATACACCACCCTCAACTGAAACCAAAATTAGAGATTTACTAGGAAATCTTGAAATATATATCAATAATGATGATGAAGTTGATCCATTAATTAAGCTAGCGGTAATCCATTATCAATTTGAGAGTATTCATCCATTTTATGATGGGAATGGGAGAACAGGTAGAATAATTAATGAACTTTTCTTAGTTATGAAAGGGCTATTAGATTCTCCAATTTTATATCTCAGTAAATATATTCTTTCAACAAAAGATGAGTATTACAAATTGCTGAACGATATTCATAACGAAGGAAAATGGGAAGAATGGATTTTATATATACTAAAAGGCATTCAAGTCACTTCAGAGGAATCATTAAGAATACTGAGGGAAATTAATGGTTTAATCGATGTGACGAGCAATGAAATTAAAATAAAGCACCCAAAAATATATTCTAAAGAACTAGTGGATATCTTATTTTCAGAATTTTATACGAGAATAGGTAACGTAGAACAAGGCCTACAAGTAACTCGTAAAACAGCATCGAATTATTTAAATGAGCTTACAGATTCGGGAATATTATCAGTTGAAGTTAGAGGAAAAGATAAATTGTTTGTAAATACAAGATTATTGCGAATAATGAAAGATATGTAAGTCAGACGATACTGAAACCCAAGTAAAAAGAAATCGGAGGTTCCCAGTGACAACTAAAACAAAAATTATCATAGTGTATGTGCTCACATTTATTTTGTTGATATCAAACACACCAATATTTAATGAAACGACTGCAATTGAGTTTCTTTTTAGAAACTTAGGAATTAACGAATTTCATTCAAATGGTGAGACAGGATTATATTATCCAACGATCGTGATGTTTTTAATTGGATTTTTTTTCTGGATCATTCTACGTAAATCTGCTTCTAATAGTAAGTTTTCAAAAGATTACTTTTATTATTGCTTCGGAATGATGGTTTTAATTGCAATTGTAAACAAATAAATTTGTAAGTATAAGAAGGTTAACTGAAACGAAAAAAAGAGTGGAGAAATTAAATGGAGATAAAAAGTGAATCAGTTGAAGAATTTTACAATTCTATAGATGAAGGTTTAAGGTTGAAAAGGAAAAATGTAAACCAAATTGAATTTTTAACTACGATTGAATATTTGAATAAAAGCATTAAACCTAATTCGAAAATCTTAGA
>Ga0255398_1087_pt1 | contig 13696 bp, 9 predicted proteins | sample ANMaggSeSYBR01K3_FD_182119 | JGI IMG/M metagenome (GOLD analysis project Ga0255398, IMG submission 182119) | Sediment cell enrichment communities from methane seep in Santa Monica Basin, California, United Staets - ANME aggregate JGI... | ecosystem: Environmental > Aquatic > Marine > Cold seeps >...
TGAATTGTCTAAATACGCCAAAATGTTGCAGGAAAATGCTGAGGAATCGTTAAAACATATGTCTCTCATTGAATCGCAAATCAATATCATCAAGGGCAACTCGCACCAAATCGCAAGTGCTTCACTGGAAAATGCATCAGTTTCAGAAGAACTTCAGAGTGCCAATGACCAAATGGCGAATGACAGCCATGAGTATATGGAAGTGACTGAAGGGACAATTAAGAATATCAAGGTTGGAAAACGCGCTATCGTCGGTGCACTAGAAGGCATAGATGAAGTGGAACTCAAAATGAAGAGCTCTGTTGATAAAGTCAACGCATTACAAGATATGATGGATGCAATTCAGACTATGACACAAGGCATCTCCAAAATTTCAGATCAAACCAACCTGTTGGCGCTTAATGCTTCCATTGAATCTGCACGTGCTGGAGAAGCCGGTAGAGGATTTGCCGTGGTGGCAAATGAAGTCACCAAGTTGGCTGATGAAAGCTCAAGACTAGCTGAGGATATCGATCGAAAAGTCATGGCGATTGCTGAAAACATGAAAGCTGTTGTGATAGAAATCGATGGTGGTATGAAAACAACGCAAGCGCTCAAGGGTAACAATCAAGAAGCGATTTCTCATTTGGATGAGATGGTCAAAGGTTCTGAAAGCATGCTCACATTTATTCGAAACATTTCAATTGGAATTCAAGAGCAATTGAAGGCGACTGAGGTATTGTCAGGGAATGTAGAGAAACTCGCTGGCATAGCTGCAGATTCCGATGGTGCTACTGTAGAGGCTGGAAGAGACGTCGAGGACCATCGACATAAAACAAATGAAAATGCTGTTCTCGCACAGTCTATCAAAGGAATTTCACAAAGTTTGAATGCATTCGTCCAGATGTTTGACGAAGCATTGAACGAAGAACTGTTTAGTACTGGCGAGAAGCTTGCGGATATAATGAAGAATCAAAAGATCGACAATGCGTATCTTCAAAAATTTTCCAAGGAAACAGGGATTTCTGAATTCTATATCACGGATGAAAATGGAGTAACTGTGCTTTCGAACAATCCGGCTGGAATCGGATTTACTATCGAAAATGATCCTACCACACAAGCTTATCCGTTTTATGCAATTCTTAAAAACCCGAAACACACAGTTTCACAATCTATGATGGTTAGAGATATTGACGGAAAATACTTCAAGTTTGTAGGGTTGTCCCGAACAGATCAAAGTGGGATTATTCAGTTAGGACTCAGCCTTGAAGATTTGTTGAAATTCAGAGGAAGATATGCGTTACTTTAATACAATAATAGTTGGTGGAGGACCCAGCGGCATCACTTGTTCATATTACTTGAAAATGAATAATATTGAACATTTGATCATAGAAAAAGGCGAAATGCTCCAGACCTGGAAGCATGAACGCTGGGATTCCTTTTATCTCGTGACACCAAATTGGATGACTAATCTTCCTGGTTTGGATCACGAGATTCCCTACAACAATGAATATATGTCCAAAGATGAGATTTTGCGAGTATTTGAGCGTTATCTCGATTTTGTTTGTCCAAATTACATGGAAAATACCACCATAGGTCGCATTTCAAAATGCGAAGAAGGTTATCTTGTTGAGACTGACAGGGGTGAATTCATAGCTGAGCACATCATAATTGCAACTGGGATGTACAATAATCCTTTTGTACCTGAAATAAGTCAAAAACTTCCTGTTAATGTCTTTCAGATGCATTCTTCTGATTACAGAAATCCGGAACAACTCAAACCTGGCAATGTTGTAGTGGTCGGCAGCGGGTGGTCTGGTGTTCAGATTGCACTCGAACTGAGGAAGTTGACAGGTAGAGATATCTATCTTTCTATAGGAAGCATGACACCGCTTCCAACTGTATACCGAAATATTAATGGCGTATACTGGTTGAATCGATTATCTGGTTATAAAAAAGGAAAAGCTATCCTCAGTTATCATCTTGATGATTTTAAAAATGCCAATATAGCCAATAAATTGAATCAAAATTTAAAACAATGTCAAATGGAAGGTGTGCAGATATTAGGACGAATGACTGATGCGGAAGGCGATATTCTGATCTTTTCCGATTCTCTACACAAGTCCATTGAAGATGCTGATGACTATTTGGATCAGGTCAAGATTAGGATTGAAGAGCACATCGCAATCGAGAAAATGCAAGTTCCAAGTGGAACACTGGATCATTACAATAATCGTTTGGATAAGGATCTGCTTAGAAGAATCACAGAACTAGATTTAAATCGAAGCAAAATCGGAAACATCATATGGAGCACTGGATTTAAGAGAGATTATTCATGGATTGATCTGCCAATATTTAATGAAAAGGGCTTACCTGTTGTTGAAGATGGGGATTCAATATCTGAAAACATCTACTTTTGCAGTTTAGGTCTATCGGTGGACACAAAGCTCAAATCTGCTTTCGGAGTTGGACTTTTTGCTATCAATGAGTCTGCCGAAAGAACTGTGCAAATGTTGCTTGATAATACTAAGAAGTAAGGGGGCACAATGAATACAAAAGATGGTATCGGAACTTCACTTACAAGAAAAGAAAGTTTGGATAAGGTTTCTGGGCGAGTAATTTATGGTGGCGACATCATGACGCCTCAAATGCTTTATGCTGCACAAAAAACGAGTCCACACGCACACGCTAAAATCATTAAGATTGACACGGAAAAAGCTAAAGGTATGAAAGGCGTCAAAGCGATTTTCACTGGAGATGACTATAAAGACAATTTGGGGTTATATCTTTGTGATAAACCTCCTGTAGCACGAAATGTAGTAAGACATTATGGGGAAGTTGTCGCAGCTGTGGTTGCTGACACGTATGCAAATGCCACTGCTGCTGCAGATGCGATTGCAGTGGAATACGAAGTGATGAAACCAATTTTATCCCCACTTGAAGCACTAAGTGATGATGCTTATATCATTCACGAGGAAATGGGATCATATAGTCACATCAAACCGATTCATCCTGAACCGGGCACCAACGTAGCCAATAGAACAAAAATCAGAAAAGGCAATCCCACAGAGGCTTTCAAGAGTGCTCATGTGACTATAGAGACTTTTGTTGAGATTCCACCTGGAGACCATGTTGCCATGGAGCCCAGAGTGGCTATCGCTGAAATAAAAAAGACCGGATATGTCCATATATTGTCATCAACGCAAGCTCCTTTTGTTGTAAAGGGGTTGATGCATCAATTCTTTGGGATCGATCCAGGAAAAATCATCGTAAAAGCACCACTGATTGGTGGTGGATTTGGAGGTAAGGCTGGAATCCAACTTGAGGGTCTTGCTTATTTGTTATCTCAAAAAGTTGGAGGTAGACCTGTCAAACTTGTCAACACACGTGAAGAGGATTTGACTGGATCTCCTGGACATATTGGACTTCAAGCCAAAGTAAAGATCGCCGCTGATGCTGAAGGAAAAATCATGGGCATGGATATGGATTATTATTTCAACAGTGGTGCTTACGCTGATTATGCAGTCAATGTTTCAAGAGCGGCTGCGATTTCTTGTACTGGACCGTATTATGTCCCCAATATAAGATGTGACTCCATGTGTGTTTATACCAACATGCCATTTGCCACGGCTTATAGGGGATTTGGACATATTGAAATGTCATTTGCCATCGAACGAGCTATGGATGAACTTGCGAGTGCGCTGGATATGGACCCGCTGGAACTTAGAATAAAAAACGGTGTCAAACCACATGATACCACACCTGTCCAAAGTGTCCTCAATGAGAGCACAGGAGATATAATCAAATGTTTCGAAGAAGTTGGAGCCATGCTTGGCGGTAATATTGGAGCTACTCAGCAGCTTGAAAACAATACGGTTCGTGTAAAAGGTGTTTCAGGACTCTGGAAAGCTCCTGCAATGCCTACCAATACAGATGCAGGCGCTATTCTTACGTTCAATTCCGATGGCAGTTGTAATTTAAACACTGGCGTAGTTGAAATCGGTCAAGGTACAAAGACCGGGCTTGCTCAAATTGTTTCAGAACGTTTGGGGATTCCTGTGGATAAGGTACATGTTGTCATGGAAGTGGACACAAGCGTTTCTCCTAGTGATTGGGCGACAGCTGCAAGTCGAGGTCTTATGATGGCTGGGATGGCAACACTCGAAGCGTGTGAGGATGCAGAAAATCAAATCAAAGAAATCGCATCTGCAGTATTGAGAGTGCCGAAAAGAGATTTGAAAGTGGATGGTGAACGTGTTTTTGTACCGGATGAACCTAAAATAGGACTGAACCTCTCAGAAGTGGTGCTAGGATATGTCTACCCAAATGGCAACGCCATCTATGGACAAGTGATTGGTTCGGGAAAATATATCGCAAAGCACCTTACAGATCTAGATCCAGAGACCGGAGAAGGTCATCCGGATCTTGAGTGGACACTTGGTGCTGAGGGTGTTGAAATTGAAGTGAATTTAAACACAGGAAAATATAAGATATTAAAAGCTGTTTGTTGCATCGATGTCGGCAAAGTAATTAGTCCGGCATTGGCAAGAGGACAGATTGTTGGCGGCATGGCAATGGGTATGGGTTATACAACCATGGAAGGTTTCACCTTCAATGACAGGGGACAGGTCACCAATGGTGTTCTTAGAGATTATAAGATCATGCGTTATGGCGATGAACCGGAATATCAAGTCAAATTTCTCGAAACACCTCAGCAAGATGGACCATATGGAGCGAGAGGTCTTGGGGAACAATCCGTAATTGGAATGCCTGGTGCGATCGCAAACGCACTTTCAAGAGCTGTTGGCAAAGGAATGAATCAGATTCCAATGACACCCGAGAAAGTTTGGAAGACATCAATGGAGGTGAAGAGATGATCGCATACAATCTTGATTACTTTAAACCAGAGACAACTCAAGAAGCCTATGAATGCATGAAAACGCTAAAAGAGGATAAAGTCAATGCGCTTTATTATTCTGGTGGCACTGAGGTGATTACTAATCTAAGAAAGGGTGCATTTAAAGCAGATGCGGTAATAGACCTTAAAGGAATTGGCGAAATGTCGGAAATCCTTGTCGATGATGAATATATCGTTGTTGGAGCAAATGTTCCGCTGAATGTGATGATAGAACATTCGGAACTGCAATCTTTGAAGTCTATTCTGAACAAAATCGCTGATCATACAGTCAGAAATGCATTGACCATCGGGGGAAACATTTGTGGAAAATTGCCATTTAGAGAGGCTGTTCTCCCACTTTTGGCCTTGAATTCATTGGTAAAATGGGTTGATGAGAATGGAATCAATGAATCTTTGCTTAGAGATGTTTTTGATAAAAGATTGAAATTGCCACCGAATGCATTTTTGTATCAGATTATGATCCCTAGAAAAGTTGGTGGCAAAATGATGTCAAAGAGAATGGAGGCACACACTGAAGTCGATTACCCGGTTTTACACGTGGTGATGAGTGTTTCTGATACTGAAGTATTCGTTGGTTTATCTGGATTCGCGAGTTTTCCGGTTTATCAGCTGATACCAAGAAATGAGTACGACGAGTGGTCTGATCCGGTAGGTTCAATTGCCGGTTTGTTTGAAAAAGATGCCAAATCGGATGAGCGTGCCAGCAAGGAATACCGAGTTCATCTTTTAAAGAACCAAATCGCTTTATTTACCGGAGGTGCATATGATTCATTATAGTGGAAATGTCAGTATTCAGTTGAATGTCAATCGTGAAATCCATGAAGTGGTTGTGATGCCTCAAGATACATTACTGAGAGTATTGAGAGAAAAGATTGGATACACAGGCCCTAAAGCGGGATGTGAGAACGGAGATTGTGGGGCTTGTACGGTTTTGATGGATGGAAAACCTGTTAAGGCATGTCTTATGCTTGCTGTCGAAGCAGTAGGAAAAGAAGTATTGACTGTAGAAGGTCTTGAAGATACCGAGATTCAAAAGGCATTCATATCCGAAGGTGGATTCCAGTGTGGTTTTTGTACTGCTGGATTTCTTATGAACGCATTTGCATTGCTCGAGACAAATCCTGATGCAGACGAAGCGGAAAAGAAAGATTGGCTCAGTGCCAATCTATGCCGTTGTACTGGATACGAAGGTATAGAAAAGGCACTGACCCTCGCACAGAAGAATGTTCAGGAAAAACATAGTAATAAAAGATAAGAAGAGCCCGCTTGCGGGCTCTTCTTATCTTTTACGCGTAGTTACAATGTTTTGTGAAGCGAAACATTGGGCGTAGGTATGGTTCTCGCGAAGCGAAACTATACTAGCCACAAATGTCTATGTTCTAAACAGTACGATTGGAAACTTATTAGCGCCTCAGTAAAACTAACGAAATGTGACTGAAGAGCCCGCTTGCGGGCTCTTCCTATCTTTTACGCTTTAAGTGCCATTCGTTCATTTGTAAGTCTTTTATAGGTATTGTCGATGAATTCCAAAACATTTTTGATTTCTGGATATTGTGCAGTGTCTTTATAAGTGGTAGAGATATTTTCTATCAGTTTCATCAGATCTGATAATGCCTGCTTGTAAAGTTTGTCAATATCAAAATTTGGAAAATCCTTTTGATTTTCAATATGTCGATCCAATTCGTCGAGAATGGATGTAAGGACTTTCTCGTATTTCTTTGCATCTCTACCAGGTTTATCCAAAGTTTCATAAATGACTTCTTTGACCTTCGGAATGTCCTCTTCTTTCTGCCAGAATGAAAATTGGAGGGCATTTAAATCTTCTGGGATACAATGGGTTCTACCTTCAAATATCGCATTTGCTTTGACCAGATTTCTACTGAGTTTCAATCGTCTTGGTGAAATGGAAATATTGTGCTTTCCCTCTAGTTGAGTGGCGATGGTCACCATGCTTCTTGCTATTTCGGAACTCATCTTTATATTGGGAAGTTCGTCTTGGATCAACATGAGCTCTGATAATTTGATTCTGGATTCACAGGTCAAATCATCATCCATCAGAATCATCTTGACTTTATTGTCGGGATCTTTTAAAGGTTTAAGATGATATCGTGCCAGGAATCTGTCGTGAAGTGCCTGAAGTTTGAAGTCGACTTCCTCGGCATCTAGATCATCCTTTTGTTTTGGGAAGAAATTGGTGTCAGCCATGAAGAATCGGAGATTGGTTTTTATGGTCTCTGTTCCATTTTTGAACTCACCTTCATTTAGTATGGTCAATAAACCAGAGTTGGCTACTTGATCGCTGACCCTGTAGAATTCAGAGCAAAAGGCTATCACGGCGTCGGGTAAAAAACCTTTGTAATGGCGCTTGATAATGCCGTGTGTTTTGAAATACGCGATGTCTGGAGCCCCGAAAATATTGTTTGGGGATATGTCAGCGCCCATTTGAATGTGAAAATAGGGAGTGCCTTTCGCTTGATCGAAATCCATGTGAGCCACAAACTCTCTTAGAATGGCAGACTTTGCTATCCCGGGTTCTCCCAGTACAATCATGTGGGTCCTTGAGATCATGGATAGCATCAGACAGGTAACAAATTCATCCACTTCATAATATTTGGAAGCGATGTGGTTGCGGATATCGTGTAATTTTTGGCTTGCAGCTATGAGTTCGTTTGGTTTCATAAATCGTATCCTCCTATATCAAAGTGTATAATCGTTGATTTGTAAGGTTGTTCCAATTGCCTAAATTATCGCCTCTGATGTCGAGGATCTCATCTGAAATGAGGCCGATGTCACCGTAGTCGTTATAGGTATATGAATGCATGATTATGGTGTAGAGTTTGAACTTTCGCTCTCTTTTGAGCTCGAGGAATTTTTCTCTGAAATTCGGATGAATCTCACATTGACCATCTGTAATGAATAAAATGTCGCTGTTCTTATGTTTGGCTTGTTTTATGATTTCCATAGCCGTGGAGAGGGGTTTCTCAAAGTCTGTGCCACCACAGATGAAAGTATCCATGATGTCCAGCACGTCTCCCGCAGTTATTGTGAGTGGGTTGATTTCCTTGATGTATAAAGGCTCGGACGCAGATGCGAATTGGATCAGCACCAACTTCCGTTTTTGAATTTTTGAAATTTCCAGAATCGCCAAAATATGAGCAAGTGTCTCATCGAACTTCTTTCCTTGCATGGATCCAGAACCGTCGTAACATAAAATGATAGGTCCCTTTCTTTTGTCTTTTTTGGCTGCCATCTCAATGGTAAGAAGATTGTCGTTGAGATATCTGTCATAAAAGTCATTCTCAAATGCATCGATATCCAGTGCGATACCGATGAATTCATCCTCAATGAGTCCATCGATGTCGTTTGAGTAACGTATGCCATCTTGTGGCGTTATTTTCTCCCGCTTTTTTTTATAGGCAATGGTGCTGGCGTGTTTTTTGTTTTTTCCCACTTTGTTGATGAATTCTATGAATCGGGTAGATTTAGTGCGACTATATAGGGATATGATCTCATCAAATGTAAGATCTGAAATACTACGTCCTGGTATACCAAGCGTCTTTATTTGATTGTTGAAGTGATCGAGTTTTTCACTTGTAGCCACAATAATGTCATCCCAATCCAGCGACTCCATCTTATTCCTAAGTTCATCGCGTTTATCTTTGAGTTCATTTTTAAGTTCAGGGGTCATTTTCAATATCTCGGTTTCAGAAGGTGGGCTTTTTGGAGAAGCTTTTCCATCAATGATCTTATTTTCATCCACATGTTCATTGTCGTCAATAGTGTCCATTTGTTTGTGGAACGGAGTGGCTCCTTGTGATTCACCGATGGAAAAGGATTTTATAAAAGGTTTGAACCGGGATTCCAGATCTTCTTTGACATATTCTTCATAATCTGAATCGACTTCGCCTTCTTTTCTAAGTACTTCTTCCAGAGCTTCCTCGACAGTTGTGGATGTTTCTGATTGATCGAGATGTTCCCTCACTTTTTCAATGTAGTCAGTAAGTGGTTTTTTATCCTCGTTTTTATAAGGTATCGAAGGTAATGCTTTATCAGGCTCTGCTTCTGAATAATCAGAGTGCTTCGAAGATTCGTCATTTTTACTGAGAAGTGGGATCAATGTCATTAAAAAATCTTTAGGGTCTTCTGTTTCAGAGGAGGATAGAGATAAAATCTCATTGATCATATCGATTTCTAATGAACTTAGGATATCGGTAAATTCATAGTTTTGAAAGTCGTTACTTTTAGTGTTTGACAATAAATTGTTGTATGACTCTATGTGCTCTTCCATCTCGCTCAGAAATTCGGTTCCTCTCAGTTTTTCGAGTAGCTGATCCAGCAGGAGTTTCATGGCAAGATAAGATTCACCTTTTGAACCTGCGCACCTCATCCTAAGAATTGTAGTTCTGGGATGTGAGGCGAATGATTCAATAATGACATCGTGCATTGAAACGGAATCTTCGGAGTTGAGTTTTATTACAATTTTGTATAGAATAAGATATAGATCCATTGAAATTACATCGAACTCGGGAATGAGTCTTTGACCATTGTCGATGAACTGTCTCAACAAATTTGAGTTTGCAAGGGTTTCCGTGAATATAAGCTCATCCATTAAGTTGTGGGTTACTCTGCTTTGCAAAACATCACCGCCTTTATTATGATGTAGAAATGTTTACCCTAAAGTACACTTCATAATCTGATAACAATTATAATGCCAAATTCACTAATAATGTTTGTTGCTTACTACTAAATAAAATGACTTTATCGTCTGAAAATTTAGTCTATTACAATAATGAGATAAATGTGTAAAAAAAGATATAATGAGTGTGAGACGTACTGAATTATTGTTGGAGGTCATTAAAATGAAAACATTTGAATACTTAAGACCAACGTCGTTAAAAGAAGCGTTGGACATGTTAAAGAAACATGACGGAAATGTATCCATACTCAATGGGGGTACTGACCTTATAGTGAGGATGCGCGAAGGTCACTCTTCACCAGAAATCGTTATGGACATCAAAAAAATACCTGGACTTGATCAAATTCAAGTTGATGAAGACCGTATCACAATCGGCGCGACTGTATTACTCAATGATTTGGGATTAAACGAAGTCATTAAAACCAGATATCCATATCTGGCACAAGCTTCATTGTCGGTTGGATCGAAACAAGTCAGAAACAGAGCGACATGTATTGGCAATATTTGCAACGCTTCACCACTAGCTGATACAGCAACACCGCTTCTCGCTTTAAATGCAGATGTCCATATATATGGAGAAGAGGGTATAAAGACTGTACCACTCAAAGATTTTTTTGTTTTTGTTAGAAAAACAATATTGAAACCAACTGAGATCGTTACAGGCATTTCATTTAAACAAGATCCTGATGCGCTTGGCATATTCACAAAAATGTCACGTCGTAAAGAAGTGGATCTTTCCACTGTGTGTTCCACTGTAATACGTTCAGGATCCGAATATAGAATCAGTTGTGGGGCTGTAGCGCCTACACCTGTTAGATTAGCTAAAACTGAAGCGTTTTTAACTGGAAAGACACTGACTAGTGATATTATCGATGAGGCATGCAAATTAGCTACTGGAGAAGTTACTCCAATCAGCGACATCAGAGCTTCGGAAGAGTACAGACGTGAAATGGTCGGAGTTATGCTTCGCCATGCGCTCACAGAATGGCTATAGGAGGATTAATCATGAAAACATTGATAGAATTTACGCTCAATGGCGAAGTTGTTGAGTGTTTGGTAGATAATCAAAGAACCCTACTTAAGATGATCAGAGAAGATTTCGACCTTACAGGCGCTAAAGAAGGTTGTGGCGCTGGTGAATGTGGTGCATGCACAATCATTGTGAATGGCAAGGCGCTGAATGCTTGCCTCGTACTGGCGGTAGAAGCAGATGGTACTGAGATTACAACAATAGAAGGATTGGTAGTAGATGGAGAGCTTGATCCTCTTCAAGTGTCATTCATAGACAATGCGGCACTTCAATGTGGCTATTGCACACCAGGAATGATTATGACTGCAAAAGCGATGCTGGTAGAAAATCCACATCCAACTGAAAATGAAATCAGAGAAGGCATCAGCGGCAACTTATGCCGTTGTACCGGCTATAAAAAAATAATAGAGGCAATCCAAGTAGTTGCCGACCAAAATAAAGCGTAGGAGGTGGGAGACTTGAAATTTGTAGGAACTAGCGTAAAACGTGTCGACGGAGTTAAAAAAGTCACAGGCTCCTTAAAATATGTGGATGACATCAAATTATCAAAAATGCTTTACGTCGCTGTAAAGAGAAGTCCTCATCCACACGCAAAAATATTGAGCATCAATTTTGAAAAAGCTTTGGCCATCAAAGGTGTCAAAGACATAATTACGGGAGATTTATTCACAAAACGTGGTGGACTTTACCTTGAAGACAAGAACTTTTTAGCTGTTGGAAAAGTAAGATATAGAGGAGAAGCTGTTGTGGCTGTTTGCGCTATTTCAGAGGAAATCGCCCAATCTGCGCTTGAGTTCATCGATATTGAATACGAGGTGTTACCGGCAGTCACCAACGCCAAAGATGCCATGAAACCTGATTCACCGCTTGTTCACCCTGATTTGGGAGAATATAAATGGGCACCAGTATTTTTCCCGGTTCCAGGAACGAACATTTCCAATCATTATACACTTAGAAAAGGCGATGCTAAAAAAGCATTTGAGACAGCTGATTTTGTAGTGGAAAATGATTTCTATGTACCGCATGTGCAGCACGTGCCAATAGAGACACATACAGCAATTGCCCAAATGGATGCGGATGGCTTCATGACAGTTTGGGCAAGTTGTCAATCGCCTTATGCTGTGAGACAAGCACTTTCAGAGGCGTTTGACCTTCCACTCAATAGATTGCGCGTTCTTTCGCCGGCAGTCGGAGGTGGATTTGGATCAAAAGCGGGAACCACTCTTGAAGGTATTTTGATTCCTTTTGCAAAAAAATTCCCGGATCATCCGGTAAAATTGACATATTCCAGACAAGATGAGTTTGAAAACGCATATGTTAGACAAGGTCTGCATGCGAGAATAAAGACAGGTGTCAATAAAGATGGTAAGATCATAGCAGTGGAAAATGAATTCATTTGGGATGGTGGAGCGTACAATGAGTACGGTGTAAACATCGCAAAAGCTGCTGGTTATGCTTCAGCAGGTCCTTATGATATTGAAAACGTCTATACAGATTCTTATTGTGTCTATACAAATCATCCGGTAGGAGGACCGTACAGAGGCTTCGGAATGAGTGAAATTCATTTCGGTATTGAACAAAACCTCGATATGGTAGCTGAACAAATTGGAATCGATCCGGTTGAAATCAGAAGAATCAACGGAATGAAGCCAGGTGGTGTAACTGGTACAGGTGAAGTGGTTGAAGTTGCCGGTTTGATGGAATGTCTGGATATTGCAGTAGAAGAAATCAAATTCTATGAGAAAAGCGAATCCACAAGTCCTACAAAAGTAAGAGGTAAAGGAATCGCATGTGGTTGGAAGGCTCCATCAATGCCAACAAATGCGGCATCCTCAGCAATCATCAAACTTAATGAAGATGGAACTGCACATCTACTTGTGAGTGCACAGGATATCGGACAGGGCTCTGATACTGTCATGACACAAATAGCAGCGGAAGTACTTTCCATTTCACCTGAGAAAATTACCATTAGAACAGGTGACACGGATCAAACACCTTATGAGTGGCAAACGGTCGCTTCTAGAATCACTTATTCAGCGGGCAGAGCGGTATTTGAAGCTGCAAATGACGCAATGAATCAATTGCTTGAACTTGCCCAAATCAAAATAGGACTCTCCAAACGCGACTTGGAACTTAGAGATGGTTATGTGGTCTCAAAAATCTATCCAGATAGAAAAGTTGCGATTTCAGAACTTGCACTGGGACTTACTTTTGAAGATGGATCAGGTATTCACGGACCGATTATCGGTCGTGGTGCATTTATTCCTCCAAATGTTCGTAACGCAGACAAAAAAACCGGTCTTGGGGAACATCCGGTTGTATTCTGGACATATGGAGCTCAAGGTATTGAAGTTGAAGTAGATCTCGAGACTGGGGCAGTAAAAATTCTCAAAGTTGTCTCAGTATTCGATGTCGGTAAAGTCATGAATCCACAATTGCTTGAAGGACAAATGGAAGGTGCGATTGCACAAGGTATTGGAACAGCACTTTTTGAGGAACTAATGCTAAAAGATGGTAAAGTTCTCAATCCATCATTTGTCGATTACAAGATTCCTACAGCAGATGATATGCCTGAAATGGTCATAAAATTTGTGGAAAACCCGGAGGATACTGGCCCATTTGGTGCCAGAGGCGTTGCTGAACCGGCAATGGTTCCTACCGCACCTGCAATAGCGAATGCGATATATGCTGCTACAGGTATTCGCTTAAATACAATGCCATTGACTGCAGAAAGAGTTTTAAATGCAATCAAGGCGAAAAACAACGATTAACGGAGAAGCTATTTAATTAAGGGGAGGGGTTTTATGTCTAAAAAAGATGAGCATTCAGTAAATAAGCACGCAATTACTGATGTAACAGCACTCGGAACACCAAAAATGCTTACATTGGGCTTACAGCACGCATTTACAATGTTTGGTGCTACTGTACTTGTTCCAATCATCACAGGTCTTGACGTTTCAGTATCACTGTTCTTGGCCGGTGTAGGTACACTTTTATTCCACCTTGTAACAGGTGGTATGGTACCTGCATTCTTAGGATCTTCATTTGCATTCATTGCACCAATGCTCGCTGT
>Ga0255398_1089_pt1 | contig 13542 bp, 15 predicted proteins | sample ANMaggSeSYBR01K3_FD_182119 | JGI IMG/M metagenome (GOLD analysis project Ga0255398, IMG submission 182119) | Sediment cell enrichment communities from methane seep in Santa Monica Basin, California, United Staets - ANME aggregate JGI... | ecosystem: Environmental > Aquatic > Marine > Cold seeps >...
GCGTTCCTGGAATTGAAATGATGACAAGGATACTGGAGTATTGTAATATGTCGGGCAAGTCAATATATCTTTTCGGTGGAAAACCAGGAGTATCTGAGAAAGCGGCAATCAATATACAGACCAAATATCCGAATCTTAAAGTGAAGGGTCATAGAGACGGATATTTTGAGGAGAAGGATTCTCCTAAAATTTTAGATGAGATCAACGGTGTGAAACCTGATGTTATTTTTGTAGCTTTGGGAGCACCAAAACAAGAGAAGTGGATCTATAAGCATCGCAAACTTCTTCACACAAAAGTTGCAATGGGTGTAGGCGGTTCCTTGTCACTTGACATAAAAGTCAAAAACTTATTATAAGCCCCTTCTGAGGACAATTTGTCAAATTTGACACCAAATATCTTGACTGTATTGTTACTTTTGTTGCTTTCCATGTAGCCTCCCGATTATGATTCAATATTGCGATTCGATGTGGCAATGACAATTCGGCTGCCCCATACAAAAACCAAAATTAAAATAATGCCATATGCAGTTCCTTTTGCATAATCCAGGACTGCGATTTTCTGAGCGGTAAAATGATTGATATAAGTCATAAAACTCAGTGTCCCCAATAATACAAAGGGAAACATCCACTGTCTATACCCTCTGGCTGCGAAAAAAATTCCACCTACCATGAACGCGAATGCAAAAAGAAATGGGAGTAAACCATAGAAGTAAAGAACAATTGCTCCTAAATAAAATACTACCAAAATCAATTCATATACCTTCAATGTGTCCTTCAGCAATCTCTTCAAGTCCTCAACAAAATAACTGTGCTCGACCAGTTCACGAATATCCCTTTTATATCCCATCTTGACGATATAAATCATTACCATGAAAAACAGGACAATCGCAGAACTCACATTATCAGCACCTATTCCGGAATTGTATCCGGAAACCACATTATAAATACTTCCAATCGAAAGAATTACAAATAGGATTACAGCACTAAGTAGCCCCTTGACCATTATCCCTTTTGAAGTGAAAACCTTGTCACTGAGCAGTAAGTCCTTAATATATTCGATGATGAACAATGCTCCTAAAATTGGAAATACGGTTTGAATCAACATGCCACGCATAGGTTCGATAATTTGCGATCCCATCAGATACAATACTGTAACCGCACCAATGCTTGCCGTGAGCAAAATCATCTCAAAGACAAAAGAGATATCAAATGCGATCTTCATTATGATGAGCGCAAGAACAATCAATCCCAATCCAGAATTGTTGATGATCTCAATAAAACGAATTGGTTCAACCGCAAAGTCTTCAAGTGTGATAAAAAACTCGTATCCTGTTGCGATTAGACTGAGAATAACCACCATCAAATAAATGATTTTCTTGTATTTCATAGAAATACCCCCATTAAAATGCCTGCATATCTAAATATACAGGCATCATATTTCTTCCTCAAAAAGCCCCAAACTGATCACAAGTGCCTTATCAACCAAAGACATATCATCGCTTTCAAGTTGTCCCAATTTTTGAATCAATCTCGTTTTATCTATAGTTCTCACCTGTTCAAGCAGCACAACAGAATCCCTTACCAGCCCCACCTTTGAAGATTCAATCTCTACGTGCGTAGGTAATTTCGCCTTGGCAATTTTTGCAGTGATTGCCGCAACGATAACTGTTGGACTATATTTGTTCCCAATGTTGTTTTGTATGATCAAAACGGGTCTTTGTCCACCTTGCTCGGATCCTCGAACAGGTGATAAATCTGCAAAGTAGACATCGCCTCTTTTAATATTCACTTTAATTATCATCTCCATTCAAGTTTTCTTCAAATATGCTTATGGACGAAAGACAATCCACCAGCCCGAATTCACAAAAATCCAAATTGATTTGTGCCATGACTTCATACCCTTTGCGCATGGCTTCATCAGCTCTATAATGCCTCAAAGAGTCTTTAACACGCAAAGTGACAGCCGATTCCCCAATTGTGTTTGAATAAGCTGTCATTGTTTTTTCTAAGTACTGCGTCCGATTTTTCATAGATACCCCCATGCATTAACCGACAAAAGTGAAACCAGTACCTTACCCCCATAAATTTGTTTTATATTTTTAAATTATCATATCATAAATTTTACTTGCCTACCATAGTGAACTCAAATTGAGATCTAAGTTGGCATCCTCGAAATGAAGTGTTTCATCATTTGACACATATTTTCTAGGCACTCTCTTTCCAATCAGGCATACCGTTTCATAATTGATTGTACCCAGCATATCAGCATATTCATCAATTGAAATGAACTTTTCACCCGCGCCGCCGAACAATGTGACCACATCATCTACCTCTACACTCAGTCCATCGACTTCCATCATGCACTGGTCCATGCATATTCTACCAACGATTGGTTTGATCTCCCCTTGAACGATTCCTTTCGCCTTATGAGTAAGCCCCCTCGAAAATCCATCGGCATATCCGATGGGAAGAGTTGCTATTTGTGTTCTTTTTGGTGCGACATATTTAAGGCCGTAACTCACCCCTTCTCCTTCTTCGATCATTTTGACTTGGGCGATTTGTGCTTTCAAAGACATCACTTCCCTCAGTTCAATATGGTCATGATCGACATCAGGTGAAGGATAAAGACCATATAACATGATTCCCGCACGCACCATATCGAAATTGTATTCAGGACAGTCAATGATTGCAGCGCTGTTTGAGACGTGTTTGATTGCTATGGAAAGCCCTTTCTCCTCCAGTGAATCAGTCACCCATAAAAACTTTTTAACTTGCTCATGGGTAAACGTTTTGTCAGTTTCATCCGCTGCTGCAAAATGTGTGAATATGCCTTCAAGCTCAATATTCGATAACTTTGAGATCCGTATTACCGCGTCGACTGTAGCATTATCGATGGACATTCCGACTCTTCTCATTCCAGTGTCCAATTTAATATGAATCTTAAGTGTCTTGTTCAATTCATGTGCTTTTTCAGAAAAATGAATCGCTTGGGATTCATGAAATATCGTCTGAATCAACTTGTTTTCAACAACTTCTGTAGCCAACTCATTTGGTGTGTATCCCAAAATCATGATTTCAGTCGTCGGAAATGCCTTTCTGAGTTGTATTGCTTCCGAAAGTGTGGCGACCGCAAATCGGTCAGCTCCGTTTTCCAGCAGTGTCTTGCCTATATGTACCGCACCATGACCATAACCATCTGCCTTAATTACAGCAGTCACAAGTGTGCCTTCTTTTACACTTCTTTTGACTTCTCTTATATTGTGTGCCAAATGATCCAAATTGATTTCCGCCCAGACTGGTCGAGTGGACTGCATTCTATTCATATTCAAATTCTCCCGATCTTATGATTTTTTCATGGCAATCGCAAATGCTATCGCATGTTTTTCAGTATGTGAAATAGACAACATGATGTGGTCGATTCCTAAGGATTCAGCAAGCATCTCAGCTCTGTCGTACAGGTTGACAATAGGTTTTCCCATCTCATCCCGCAATATTTCTATATCGATGAGGTTGAAACCTCTGACGCCAGTTCCTAGTGCTTTTGAGACTGCCTCTTTTGCTGCGAAATTGGCAGCGATTGATTCAATATTCATCATTTTTCTCTCGAAAAACGCGCATTCACCCGCAGTAAAAAAACGCTCCAAAAATCTTGGATTCTTTTCGTAAAGTTCCTTGATTCTATCGATTTCCAACAAATCGACTCCATTTCCAAAAATCACAATTCCACATCCAATCATTCTAATTAGACAACAATACAATTATATGCTTTCTTGTTAAATCTGTAAATATTCACTTTATCTCAGTTCGATTCTTGTATCAATCGACTTAGCTCTTAATCTGTCACGAATCTCCATCAGCTCAAGTGGAGAAAAAGATGTGAACATGGTGGATTTAAGTTGTTCATCAGAGTAACGATAGTTCTGGATTACCCACAATTCACCCGGTTCAATCATTTCCATCATCCGATCTAAAACCTGGCCTGAATGAAATTCTTTCATGATGGTGGTTCTGAATTCATATTCGACAGATGCAGTCCTGAGCAGATGCATGGACCTTCGAATATTTTCCACAGGGGATACATCTAGTCCGATTGTATGGGCATAGCTTTCAAAATCGTTCTTCAAATCCATCGCAACATAATCGATGCCGGCATCAATTGCTTGTGACAACATATCCGGGTTAGTTCCGTTGGTATCAAGCTTCACCTTGAGTCCAAGATTTTTAAGACTCCCAACAAGATCTGGCAATCCACTGTGCAACGTGGGTTCACCACCTGTAATCACTACACCGTCAAGCACTTTCTTACGTTTTTCAACATGTTCAAAAAAACGATTGGTTACAGAAAGCTCACCCGTTTTAAAATTAACCAGTGAACCATTATGACAAAACGGACATCTGAAATTGCATCCCGAGGTAAATATCACTGTACTGATTAACTTTGGATAATCCACAAATGATGTTTTTATGAAATCATGAATCATAATCTTACCTCATTAGAATTGATCAAATGTTTGTCGATCCTTGAATTCTTCCTGCTTGCCGTCATTCCATGTTTTAATGGGACGATAGTAGCCGACTACCCTGGACCAAACTTCAGTTGGTTTACCGCAATCCGGACAAGTATGAACCTCTCCAGAAATGTATTTGTGGTCTTCGCAAATACTGAAAGTAGGTGTGATTGTGAAATATGGTAGCTTATAATGCCTTGTAACATTTTGAAGCAATTTTTTCACTACATCCTTATCATTCGTTTTTTCAGGGATGAAGCCATGAAAAACTGTCCCACCAGTGTATTTGGTCTGGAGAACATCCTGATGATCAAGTGCTTCGAATATGTCGTTAGAATACCCAACTGGAAGTTGAGTGGAATTCGTGTAATATGGAACATCCTCCCCCGAGGTCGTAATAGACGGATATCTCTCTTTATCCATTTTAGCGAAGCGGTAAGCCGCTCCCTCTGCAGGACTGGCCTCAAGATTGTAAAGGTGGTCGGTCTCTTGCTGGAATTTGATCAAAACTGCATTCATGAAATCAAGCAGGTCTTCGGCAAACTCTCTTCCCTTGTCAGTAGTTATACTCTCCTCGCCATTCGTGAAGTTGATGATACATTCATTCATGCCGTTGGGTCCGATTGTGGCAAAATGGTTATGCCAATATTCATTGTTACTTTCGAATATCTCTTCAAGATAATACTTCGAATATGGGTACAGACCCTTGTGCATATTCTTCTCGAGAATCAGTCTTTTTGCTTCCAGGGAATCCTTGGCGATTTCCATCAAACGCTCGAGTCTATTAGTCAACTCCTCATAGGATTTGGATAGATATCCAATACGAGCCATATTGATCGTGACCACTCCTATTGATCCTGTCTTGGGGTTTGCTCCGAATAATCCACCACCTCTTTTGATCAGTGCCTTGTTGTCAAGCCTGAGTCTACAACACATACTTCGGACATCTTCAGGATTAAGGTCTGAATTGACAAAATTGCTGAAATAAGGTGTTCCATATTTAGCTGTCATTTCCATTATTTTATCTGAGACTTCATTATTCCAGTCCCAAGAGTCTGTGATATTGTAAGTTGGGATTGGGAAAGTGAATACTCTTCCCTTAGCATCGCCGGCCATCATCACTTCACAAAAGGCCATATTGATCATATCCATTTCTTTTTGATAACTGCGATACGTCTTGTCATAAATGCGCTTTCCACCGATGATGATTGGCATGTCCATGTGTGTCACAGGAACTTCCTTATCCATGGTGATATTGAAAAAAGGTGTTTGGAAACCAACTCTTGTGGCTATGTTCATATTGAAAACAAATGACTCCATAGAACGTTTGACATCCTCATAAGTCAATTGGTCATGTGCGATGAATGGAGCCAAGAGCGTGTCAAAGTTAGATACAGCTTGAGCACCAGCCGCCTCACCTTGAACCGTGTAAATGAAATTCACAAGCTGCATCAAGGCCGTATCAAAATGGCTTGCAGGTGAAGATTCTATCTTGTTTGCAACCCCTCCAAATCCTTTTAGAAGAAGGTCTTCGAGACTCCACCCGCAACAGTATGTCGATAACAGTCCAAGATCATGAATATGTAGATCGCCTTCTTCATGTGCGGTCCTGACAGTTTCCGAATAGACATTGTGCAGCCAAAATGTTTTTGATGCTTTGGAAATAATATGGTTGTTGAGTCCTTGCAATGAATAGCTCATATTGGAGTTTTCCCTTACAAGCCAATCATTCTTACCTATATAATCACCGAACAATGACAAAATATCCATTGCCGTCTGTTGATTCACTCTCTTTATTTTATGTTCATAGCGGTATTTGATATATGCTTTCGCAGTATCATATTCACCCATGCGCATCAAAACATCTTCAACCGCATCCTGAACAGTTTCTACTTTTGGGTAGGAATCCGTCAAATTTTCACTCAAATATAAAATCACATAATCAGTGATGACTTCTGACAGTTTGATCAATTCTTTTCTCAGCCTTGACGGTTTTGACGCCACAAGTGCTTTAAATACAGCAACTTCAACTTTTTTAGAATCAAATATCTTAAGTTCGCCATTTCTCTTCTCAATTAATGGATACACTATTCGAGTCCTCCCAACAATATAATGTGTTAACAACTTTATTATACACAATATCTAGATGTTTTTTTGTTTTTTTTGCTCAGTTTTAAAAAAAATATCTTCATATTTCCCGTGTTATGATAAAATAGCATTAAGCTCAGGTGGAGGTCTCTATGAATATTTATAATGCCATACATACAGCAATTCAGGCTCATGATCAACAGAAACGAAAAATTGATAACGACGTTTATGTCACTCATCCACTGGAAGTCGGCATGCTACTAGCAAAAAACGGATTCAGTGATGAGATGATTGTCGCTGGGATTTTACACGATACTATTGAAGACACTTTACTGGATCTGGACTCAATCAGAGAACAGTTCGGTGAAATCGTTGCTGATTATGTCAACTCATGCACGGAGCAAAACAAGAGCTTGCCTTGGCTCGAAAGAAAACTCGCTTATCTTGAACATATGGAAAACGCATCAACTGAAGTGCTCTTTATCATATGTGCGGATAAGATCAGCAACATCAAAAGCATCTACAGAAACCAAGATGAATCGATATGGTCAAAGTTCAACGCCGGATATGATGATCAAAAATGGTATTACAGCTCAGTTCTAAGTGCTTTGTCATCTATTTCTGAACATGTGCTTTATAAGGAACTCGATTACTATATAAAGGAAGTCTTTAAAATCTAAACTTTAAAACCCACCATTTGATCAATTGGTGGGTTTTTTTACGAAGAATCTATTAACTCCTGTGAAAATCACCATGGCCATTAACGTCACTATTATGGCATAAATGATTGCTGTAGTTCCCCACTCATCAGCAATCTTGCCTGTGACATAAGGCAAGATAGTAGATCCGAGTCCCCCACCTGCGATCACAATGGCACTGGAAGTCGCTGAACCTTTGATAATAGGATTTGCGTTTGCCATGGTCAATGGATAAATTCCTGAGAACATAAACCCAATTATTACAATGGACAATCCTATCACAAACGGCGAGGAAGTACTGATGAACAACAACATTGCTAAAAGAGCTCCAAGACTCATGAAAAAGGTCATTGTAGAATGTGGAACAGACCTGCTCATCCTACCAGTCACAATCCGTCCAGCAATCACCATCAACCAAAGTGTAGATAACATATTCTGTGCTCCGGATTCTGAAAAAGAAACCGCAGTTGTCAAATAAGTGACCATCCATCCGCTGAAGGCGTTTTCCGAACCCACATAAAAGAACAGAATGCCCATAAAAAGCAACATCATCGGCCAAGATTTTTTCCCCGTGTCTTTTTTTATCTTCAACTCAGACCTTGTCTTTAGTGGGATTTTCATCCTCATGGACAAAATTAAAGCAAGCGCTGCCATCGCCGCTAGAAATACCATCATATGTTGCCATGTCATATCCAATCTTAAAAATACACTGAAAATCAGTGGGATAACAAAAGCGCCTATACCGAATGACATGTGCAGCAGACTCATCGCATTGCCATCACCATCGCTGATATCGTTGATCAAAACATTGATTGCTGTATTACAATATCCCCAGCCTATCCCAGTGATACCGATTCCTAGAAATAACATCCATACATTATTTGATGCAGCTATGGTCAATAAACCGACCACATAAAGCAAATTTCCCAGAATAATGGTCTTCTTTATCCCAATTTTATCTGAAAGGACTCCTCCGAGCAAACCACTCGCCAAATAACTGAGTGAAAATATTGAGAGCATCAGACCGCCTTGCTCATAAGATAAATCAAAAGTCGATCTTATATCCGGCATGATTGCACCAAACGAGATCACTATCATTCCCATGACCACAAAACCAAAATAATTGCCCAAAACAATTAATCTTCTATTATTCATACCATCATCCTTTTCAATTTGTTCGATATGGCTCATTTTAACATATTGTCATCATCTTTGTAACAAAAAAAAGGCGCACCAATGTGCACCTCGAATTGACCATTTACATTTATTATAAAAGGGGGATAAATGCAAACTCTTAAGCAATTCAATCTGTAGCCTGTCAACGAGACTAATGATAACAAATTAGGTTTTAAAGTTCAATAGAAATACTATTAACATTCATTAACATCCGTTAAGGTTTGGTAATTCGTCTGAAAAATTGAATATATTGTTCAAATTCTTTCTGTTTTCTAACCCTTTATTGGTGATGTGTTAATATTGTAGCCTTATAATTGACCCATAGTATAAAACATCTTATAAGGAGGTCCACATGTCAATCACTATAGAACAAATCGATCAAATCATGGATCGAACAAAAGTGAGTTACAAAGAAGCTAAAGAAATGCTCGAAAAACACGGAGGTGACGTACTCGAAGCCATCATCGAAATCGAAAATAAAAATGAGGCTCCAGTAGAAAAAGAGCCTGCAATCAAAAAAGAGACAGTCAATGAATGGAAAGGCAAATTCAAATGGGCACTGAAGCAATTTGGAAAGCTGATCCAAAAATCACTACTGATCAAAATCGCATGGAGAAAACAAGATCAGTTCCTTTTTGAACTTCCTTTGTTGGTCGTATTGATTCTCACCTTCTGGATGATGCCATTTTCACTTATCGCAATTGTCCTTCCATTCTTCTTCGGTATTAAAATGATGTTCAAGCGCGAAAGTGGTCATGAAACCGACATCGCGAGCTGGATCAAAAAGAAGACAGAATAATTTCTATCCAAATTTTAACCATTCTTTGGTTGCGTATTAAGGTTAATATTTTATAATCAAACTATAATAAAAATTAAAGGAGGCATTCATATGTCAGTAAGTTTAGAAAAAATCGATATGCTCATGGAAAGGGCTAACATAAGTTACAAAGAAGCCAAAGAGGCCCTTGAGCGACACGACGGAGATATGGTTGAGGCACTTATAGAACTCGAAGCATCCAACAAGACAGGAAAACCAAAACTCCAATCCAAATCAGTTAAAGTACATGTGCAATCCAGAAAAGGCAACCCACACAAATCAGATACCGACTTTTTTGAAGATGTCAAAAAGTTTTTCGAAAAAATGCATAAGACAAGTTTTGTCATCGGCAAAAAAGGTCACCGAGTTCTTGACATCCCATTAACAATTGCAGGTCTTATCGTACTTTTCACAATGCCGGTTTCTCTGTTCCTTTTGATCCTTCCATATCTTTTCGGATATAAGATCCTGATATTGGATCCAGATGGCAAGAAAATGAAGGTTGAAGACGCATTTGATTTTGGCAATGCTCCAAAAGAAGAAAAAAAAGAAGAAGAAGACAGAATGAAATAAGTAATCCTTCACTCCCAAGAACCCAGACGTCTGAGATATGACATTCAAACGTCTGGGTTTGCTTTGCATTCATACACACAAAATGCTATATTAAAATATATATGATATCGATTACAAATGGAGGTTTCAAATGCAAAAGATCTTGGTTGTCGAGGATGATGTCAAAATTGCACGTTTTATTGAACTTGAACTCAAACATGAAGGATTTTCTGTTGATTCCGCCCACGATGGTAGGTCAGGACTCGACAAAGCACTCGAAGGTGAATACGATCTGGTCATTCTTGACATCATGCTTCCCGGACTCAATGGAATGGAAGTCTGTAGACGTTTAAGGTTGAACTCAGACATACCAGTCATCATGCTGACAGCAAAAGATGACACGATGGACAAAGTCATGGGACTTGATTTCGGTGCGGACGATTATATGACCAAACCCTTCGCTATTGAGGAATTGCTGGCGAGAATCCGTAGAATATTTAGAAAGAATGCATCTCAACCACAAACACCGACCAACATTTTCATTTCCGGCAGACTGAAAATCGACTACAATCAATATACGGCTTCATATGATGGCAAGTCTGTTGAACTCACAAAGACCGAATTCGATTTGCTGCACTATCTCGCTGAAAATAGAAACATCGCACTATCCAGAGAACAAATACTGGATAAGGTCTGGGGATATGATTATTTTGGTGAGACTAAAATTGTAGATGTCTACATAAGATATTTGAGAAGTAAAATTGATGATTGTTTCAGTACTAAATTCATCCACACCGTTAGAGGGGTAGGTTACTTATTTAAAGATGAAGATCATAAGTAAAGACACGGAAGAAATTCAACAAATTGTAAAAACACCTCCCCCACGAAAAAGAAAAACCGGGGATGGTGACACCTCGGGCCGTTCTGTTGTTGAGCCGTCAAAGCCAAGTAAAACTGAGCAGCGCAAGGCTCATCTTGAAAAAGAAAAACGTCGCCGTGAACAAGTCAAACAGAAAAAATCGGCACCAGTTCGTTCTGCTAAAGAAAGTCCTAAAAAGCAAGCCGTTCAAAAGCCGATACCAAAAGACAGCGAACCCACTTATTTCGAATCCATGATTGAAAAGTTCGTTTCTTTGTTGCGCTTCAACATCACATTCAAGTTGACACTCGGTTACACACTCCGTTTGGTTTTCTTGATTGTGTTCCTATTTGTCGTGGTATATGGTTCGTTTTCGTTCTATCTATACTATAATGCACAAAATGAAATAGATTCCAGCTATGCCTTTGTAAGCAGTACATTGACAGAATCTGGAACGTATGAAAATGCTGGACTGGAACGTTATTTAAAATCGGAAGCGCTCGAGTTTTATGTATACGATCAGAATAAAGATCTTGTTCATTACAATACTGACACTCCACTTTCATATGCGGAAGCGACCCGATTCTATGAATATGATTTTAGAGATTTTCCGAGATTTCCTGATTTGAACAGATTTGGAACTTTTATAGATATTCAAACTGAACCTGTTTATTTCTCCATACAAAAAAAGATGGAACCTCTGCAAAATATCATAGAGTCCACCTTCCCTATAGGTTTTGTGCTCTGTTTTGTGCTGATCATCTCCTCTATAGCATCTGCATCAAAAATGGCAAACAAACATCTCAGTCCGATTCATACAATGACAGAGCAAGTAAAGGATATGTCTGCCAACAACTTGAGTACCAGACTTAATGTGAGCGGTACCAAAGATGAACTCAAAGATTTGTCACACACATTCAATAAAATGCTGGATGACATTCAAAAGAGTTATGAACGTGAAAAGCAATTCGTTTCTGACGCCTCACACGAGCTACGAACCCCAATCGCAGTTATTAAAGGATATGCGGGCATGTTGAACCGTTGGGGAAAAGACGATCCAGAAATATTGAATGAAAGTATTCAGGCTATTTTGGGGGAAACCGACAACATGCACAGCTTGGTCGAAAGTTTATTGTTCATCGCACGAAATGACAAAGGAACACTTAAAATGGATATGGATAAGTTCAATCTTTCGGAGCTCATTTGTGAAATCGTCAAAGAAACAAAAATGATTGACTCGCAGCACAAGATCATTGATGCCATTGAAGAAAACGTACCATTCTACGGTTCATTAGATAAATTGAAACAAGCCCTTCGAATCTTCGTGGACAACAGTATCAAATATACTCCAGATGACGGAGAAATCAACATAGTTCTTAGAACATCGGAAAAACACAACATCATTATCATTTCGGATAACGGCATCGGTATTTCCAAAGAAGATTTGCCACACATCTTTGATCGATTCTATCGTGCGGACAAATCCAGGACAAAAATGAAAGAAAACCAGCACGGAGGTACTGGTTTGGGTCTATCCATAGCTAAAATCATCATTGAACAACATCGAGGACGAATCCAAGTGGATAGCTCACTCAATGAAGGGACCAAATTCACACTTCTTATTCCAAAGCCTGAAGAGGCACCTCAGATATAGAGATCAAATTTTCTATATCCAGTGTGGTGCCTTTTTTTATTGTGTCTTGAACGGCAAGTCCGTATTTTAGACATTGATCAGTATACTCACCCTTGTCAAACGCATAGATAAATCCACACATGAACACACCAAGATCAAAGGTACTCCAATCAGAAGTACCGACTTCAATTTTATAATTTCTTGAATCAATATCACGCTCAAAATAGTTTATTGAACCATCCGGCTTGAAAGTCACACACATCTTGTTTACACTTTCACAGATTTCACATGTGGTGTCTAATCTAAAGGTATAATCGCATTGGTCGATAAATGCGGAATCTGAATTTGCATCAATGGCACACCAGACATCCCTACCATATACCTTTGCGAAATCCAATGCCGGTAAAATCATTGAATTTGTTTTGACAATTATATTTTGATGAGTTTTCAATTCTTTCCCCAGTCTTTCCCAGTCAATCTGATCTGAAATTTCACCATAGGAAGCAATCCCATTCTCGTCAAGCCATTTTTTTTGAATTTCAATTTCATCACTATCTTTAGCCGTAAAATGTACAGTGACGTCATAGCCCATTTGTCTGAGTAATAATGCTTCAATATTCATTTTTTCTCTTGGTGTCACGGAGGTTCCTCCGATGATCAGTACATTTTTCATAGCCGTTCCTTTCTCATAAGTACATTCTAATTATTATATGAAACAACTGTCAAAATAATGTTCACACTATCGGTATCCTCATTACTTAACACTAAATCCGCAGCTTTATCTATTTCTTTTGTGTTTATATGAACCAACATCATTTCAGATGGTTCGATTTGCTCATGTTCTAGAGTACATATGCCATCATATAAATATATTCCGATGGTAATCCGTGAATGTTGCCCTGAAAGTCTACTATCAAAAGCCTCCATGAACACTTGTGATAATTTCTTGGGTTCATAGCGCATCAACTTTAAATGTTTAATCAAACCATGTGAACCATCTTTAAACATAAGGTTGAAGTCTGTTGCCTTTCCGAGACACGTAGTGTCCCAATCCCCTCTAAAACCGTGTGGCTGAAATGGCTTTAATGTAATTTCAAAAATAGATCTCAAGTTGTTGGAATGTTTCAATTTCATCTGAGCATCCAGTGGCATGATCCACCGTTTGATTCCGGATAATGCAGTGAAATTTGAGGTTTCCTCTGTTACAGTGG
>Ga0255398_1091_pt1 | contig 13424 bp, 10 predicted proteins | sample ANMaggSeSYBR01K3_FD_182119 | JGI IMG/M metagenome (GOLD analysis project Ga0255398, IMG submission 182119) | Sediment cell enrichment communities from methane seep in Santa Monica Basin, California, United Staets - ANME aggregate JGI... | ecosystem: Environmental > Aquatic > Marine > Cold seeps >...
TTCAAAGTATTGATTAATTCCTCTTATTACCATAATATGGTAATATATGGGAGGAGTTATGAAAAGAACTCTAGTTATTGTAGCACTGTTCATCTGGATATTATCTTTCGTTTTGAGTGAACACAAATACATCGAGATGGTGGAAATCCAGCGGTTGGATTTGCCATCAAATATTAAATCGGAATTGCAATTGCATAGTTTTGAAGGCCGTGTCACCAGTTTTGACCTTGAAAAAAATTCTATGATTTTTGAAACTCAAAGTCCATTGTCCGACAAAAAAATTCGTTATAAACTCTTGTTTAAGAATTTACCAGGATTGGCAGAAGAAATAAGCAAGCAAAATTATCATTTCAATATTGAACTGGATCTCAATCAAAATATTTTCAGATCTCCGAAAAATCCCTACGGCTTCGACTACGATTATTATCTTTTTTCACAGGGGATTCATGGTCAGTTTTACGTTAAAGATTTTGAAGTGATAATGACTCAAACAACATGTATGCATTGCTCAAGGATATCTCTAAGAGAAATGGTCTCTGAAAATCTCGATTGGCGCTATTCGCCTCAAGTTGCCTCATTTCTAAAAGCAATATTACTTGGAGACCGATCGGACTTAATCAATTATGACGAGTATAAGGATATGGGACTCGCACATATTTTTGCTATTTCGGGTCTGCATTTTGGATTAATCTACAAGTTGCTTCAAAAAGTGATAAAATTCCCAAGTCGTACGATTAAGTCCATTATCATTATGATGGTTTTATTGGCTTTTTCAGCTTGGATTGGTCCCAGCTATTCTTCATATCGTGCATTTGCATTGATTGCTTACATAGAAATTTCACGATTGTTACACAGGAACCCCGATGTGATGACAGGTATAGCGTTTTCATCTCTTGTAATTTTGATGATCAGACCAGCGGCAATTCTATCGCAGTCGTTTCAATTGTCATTTTATGCTTATTTTTGTGTTGCTGTCATCTATAGAACTTTTTTTGGGAATCAATCTACTTCAAGAATATCGAAATTGCTTCAGTCCATTAAATTTTCTATAATTTTGCAAATTCTACTTTTACCTGCAACATTATTTTATTTTCACCAGATCAACATCTACGGATTCATAGCAAACTCTATTATTGTACCCTTGATCGGATTGATATTGCCTGTTGCACTATTGGATCTTATATCGACTATAATGAGATTTGAGCTTGCAAATAGATTATTGTCATTTGTCTTGTCACTTTTGATCGATTGGATGGAAAACATCATTGAACATCTCCCAAGCGAACTATATAACCCTTCATGGTTCAGACCTGATGATTTTGGTCTGCTGATTATTGGTTTTGCGTTATTTGTCGGGTTCAAAAGTTTTTACCTAAAGAAAACAATTAAGGTCAAGACGTTTTATTTGGGAATAACGGTAATCGTCACACTGGGGCTAATAAACGCTTTCCCTGATAATAAACTTGAAATTCAATTCGTGGATGTCGGTCATGGTGATTTTTCAGTTCTGAAGTACAACCAGAGTGTAATCCTCATTGATTCAGGGGAAGGGTACATGGATTGTGCGGATTATCTCAAAGATCAAGGAATCATAACTGTTGAGGCTGTCATTCTATCTCATGCTCATCAAGACCATATAGGAGGACTTGAGAAGTTAAGGCAATACTATGACATTAAAAATGTGTATGTGAATCAAGAAACTTTTGATGTAATCAAATCAAATAGTAAACTATCTGACCTTAATTTGACTCTGATTGAACAGAGGAACGAAATATTATGGAATCAAGTATTCCTTGATATAAATCCAGTAGAGTCATTAAGTGACACCAATGACAATGCTTTGGTTGTGAAACTTGAGCATTTCGATCGAACAGGATATTTTTTAGGAGATATCAGTGAAAGTGTGATCAATACCTTGTCATTTGACGATAAGATCGATTTTGTAAAGGTACCGCACCATGGCTCAGGGACTTCCATAAGCGAATCTTTATATTCTGAGCATCTCATTTCATATGCAATAATTTCTCATAGTATGAAATACAGTATGCCAAATGCAGATGTGGTTGGCTTGATGCGTTCAAATGGGGTCAATGTATTGTCGACTTATAAAAATGGCACAGTTGAGTTGATCATCAATGGTGATACTTTGATTCTCAGCACTTACCTTAATGACAACAGATGACGATTTATGTATAATAGAATGGCTGAATATAATTGTAGGGGGCATATCAATGGATTTTTTAACCTATTTCAAACAGATCAGTTCAGGTTCTCTCAGTCAATTGGCTGTATTCACCGGTCCTGAGGTGTACAACATAGAACATACCATCAAATATATAGAAGAGAATTTTTTGAACTCGGATTATAAGGATTTCAATTTCACCAGTATTGATATTTGCTCTGATGTGGACACCATAATAAGTGCAGCATCGACATTGCCTTTTTTTGATGATCGCAGAATTGTGATCTTCAATAAGACTGGACTTTTGAAGCAAATCAAGGAAGACCAGGAAACAAAGCTGATGAATTTTCTCAAAGACTTGCCGGAACACCTGGTTTTGATCTTCAACGAGCAAGATACGGATATGAGAAAAAAACTTGGGAAATGGCTCAAGAAAGAATCAGATTGGGTAGTCTTTGATAAATTGAATCATTCAGAGTTTATCAAATGGACAGGTAAAAAGTTTGTAGGATATGGAAAAAAGGTAGATAAGCACATTTTAAACTATTTTGTAAATCGAATCGATTATCTTGATACGGCTTCGGATAAAAACTTGTTTGATGTGGATAACACAATCAGGTCCATATCAGGAACAGTAGGGGAGATTACAGAAGAAATCATCAATATGTATGTCACTGTGCCGATTGAACATAATATTTTTAAAATGATGGACGCCATCAGTATGAAAGATATGTCAAACGCGATACAAGTTTTGAACCAATTTATTTCCAGTGGTGAGCCGGAAATCAAGATTTTTTCTATGATCTCTCAGCAGTTCAGAAACATTTTCAAACTGAAATTGCTTTTGGCATCAGGATATACCAGCAGTACAGCGGCGACAAAGCTTGAAATCCATCCTTTTGTGGCAAAAAAAGCCAGTGCGTTTGCAACAAAGTACTCAATGTCCCAACTGAACCGAATTATGGTGGTGCTTGAGGAAACCGATCTATTGCTTAAATCAACAGGACTCAAATCACAATGGATGATTGAAAAGGCGTTGTTTGAAATCGCACACTTGAAATAAGTCAAAAAAAGACGAAAGCGTACTACATGAGTACGCTTTTTAATATTTGATCAAATATTAAATTGACACGGTCTATTCGGGGAATTTCAAAATTGATGCAGAGTAAACGTTATTCAGCCGCAGCGTTTAATCTTTTTCTTAATCTTGAAATTTTTCTAGATGCAGCATTTTTATGGAATAATCCAGTTGCAGCATTTTGAGCCATTTTCTTTTCGAAGTATCTGAATTTTTCTTCAGCAACTTTAATATCGCCAGCTTCTAATGCTTCTAAAAATCTTTTTTCTGCAGTTTTCATAGCAGATTTCTTTGATTTGTTTAAAGCTGTCTTTTTGCTGATGACAAGAATTCTTTTCTTAGCTGATTTAATATTAGCCATTTGATTTCACCTCCCCGACGAATTTCAACAGACTTATTCTATCACGCCTTACGTTTATAATCAAGAGATTTTCATCTATATGGGGTTAAAATTTATTTATATATTTGTGATGGTGATTGCAGTGTGGTATAATTGATGTTGCACTTAATATTCACACGAAGATTTAGGAGGAACACATGGCAAGTGAAAGGCAGAAATACATTCGAAATTTTTCGATTATAGCACATATAGATCACGGCAAGTCCACGCTGGCCGACAGATTGATTGAAAAGACAGGTTTGTTGACCCAAAGAGAGATGAAAGATCAGATTCTTGACAGTATGGACCTTGAGCGTGAACGTGGTATCACCATAAAATTACAAACTACAAGACTGGTCTATAAGGCGAATGATGGTCATGAATATGTGCTGAATCTCATTGATACTCCTGGCCATGTGGATTTCACATACGAAGTATCCAGATCTTTGGCTGCCTGTGAAGGCGCAGTTTTAGTAGTTGACGCTACTCAGGGTGTTGAAGCTCAAACACTTGCAAATGTTCATTTGGCGGATGAACAAGGACTCACAATCGTTCCGGTTCTCAACAAAATTGATTTGCCAAGTTCCAGACCTGCGGAAATTATCGCTGAAATTGAAGAAGTCATTGGAATCATCGCAGAAGATGCTCCACAGATTTCCGCTAAAGATGGTACTAATATAGAAGGCGTTCTCGAAAAAATCATAGCTGATGTCCCTCATCCAGAAGGTGATGAGGATGCACCACTCAAGGCTTTGATTTTCGACTCGTATTATGACAGTTATAAAGGTGCGGTCGCATTTGTTCGAATTATGGAAGGGTCAGTCAAAAAAGGAGATAAGATCCTGATGATGGCCTCTGACAAGAAATTTGAAGTCGTTGAAGTCGGCATATCGGTTCCAACACCTCTTGCTGTTCCAGAACTCAGAGCCGGAGACGTTGGTTATATCACTGCAAGCATCAAAAATGTAAAAGATTGTCGTGTTGGTGATACGATTACGCATGCTGCAAAACCAACTGATCATGCTTTACCTGGATATAAAAAAGCGACATCAATGGTTTATTGTGGTATATATCCTGCTGAAGGCGAAAGTTATGATGAGATCAGGGATGCGCTTGAAAAGCTTCAATTGAATGATGCTGCGCTTTCGTTTGAACCCGAGACATCAGTTGCACTTGGATTTGGTTTCAGATGTGGTTTCCTTGGACTGTTGCATCTTGAGATCATACAGCAGAGAATCGATCGTGAATTCGATCTCGATATCATTGCCACTGCCCCAAGTGTTATTTATAGGGTCACTAAAAATGACGGTGAAGTACTGATGATCCAGAATCCGTCCAATTTGCCTCCACTCACTGAAATTCAAATGATGGAGGAACCAATCGTAAAGGCCAATATCATTGTGCCGAATGAATATGTTGGCAATATCATGGACCTTTGTCAAAATCGAAGAGGTGATATGATTCATATGGATTATCTGGACCCTAAAAGAGTTGTTCTTCATTATGAATTGCCACTCAATGAGGTTATTTACGATTTCTTTGATGCCTTAAAATCAAAAACACGTGGCTATGGATCGCTTGACTATGATTTCCTTGAATATCGTCAGTCTGATCTTGTGAAGCTTGATGTGTTGCTTAATAAAGATCTTGTGGATGCGTTCTCAATGATTGTTCACAGAACGAAGGCGGAAAGTAGAGGGCGTTTGATTTGTGAAAGACTTAAAGAAGTCATTCCACGTCAAATGTTCGTCATTCCGATTCAGGCCGCTGTCGGCAGTAAAGTCATCGCCAGAGAGACCATAAGTGCCATGAGGAAAGATGTTCTCGCCAAGTGTTATGGTGGCGATATCTCAAGAAAGAAAAAGCTGCTTGAAAAACAGAAGGAAGGTAAGAAAAAAATGCGTCAACTTGGAAATGTTGAAGTTCCGCAGCAAGCTTTCTTATCTGTTTTGAAATTTGAAGAATAATTATAAACCGGACAATCGACCGTCATCAGAATCAAGTGACATCGATTGTCCTTTTTTGGAGGTTAGAAATGGAAAAAATAGGTCTTTATATCCATATACCGTTTTGTCATTCCAAATGTGCTTATTGTGACTTTTCATCTTATGCCATAGGAAATGCTCAAAATGAAAATGCAATAAACAGGTATATCCGTGCATTGTCAAATGAAATGGATTTATATGAGGAAACACTTCGTAATGTCGAAATTGAAACGCTTTTCATAGGTGGAGGTACGCCAACTTGTATTGATGGAAAATATATTCATGAAATGATCAATCATCTGAAAAAAATTTCAAATATCTCAGAAACCGTTGAGGTGACAATTGAATCAAACCCGGGCACGATTACAAATGAGAAACTGGACCATTACTTGTCAGCTGGAATCAATCGGTTCAGTATGGGACTTCAAACTACTGACAATGCCCTATTAAGTTCAATAGGAAGGATTCATGATTTCAATACATTTGTCACATCATTCAGAGCCATAAGAGAAGCTGGAATAAAAAATATCAACGTGGACATTATGTTTGGACTGCCAGGACAAACACTTGAAAATCTTCATCACACGTTGGATACACTTATTGAACTCTCACCGGAACATATCTCTGCATATGCGCTTAAACTTGAAGAGGGGACTCCTATGTATGAGGCGGAGAAAAAAGGTCTTATCCATATGCCTGATGAGGATCTTGAGCGGACTATGTATCACATAATCATAGAAGTTCTCAAAAAAAGCGGTTACAATCAATATGAAATTTCAAATTTCTCAAAAAAAGGATTTGAATCCAGACATAATCTTGTTTACTGGAAAAACAAACCTTATTTGGGATTGGGGCTTGCGGCACATTCTAAAATGGAGCAGGTTCGTTTTTCAAATGAGACCATTATGTCCAGGTATCTTGAAAAAATTGAGAACGGAGAGAAACCGGTAATTGATCAAGTGGTCATTTCTGAACGTGAAGACCTTTTTGAAACCATCATACTTGGACTCAGGCTCAATGAAGGACTTGATATTCAAAAGATCAATGAACGTTACGGCATTGACTTTTATTCCGATAATGAAGACATCATCAACAGTCTAAGACATCAGGGGCTTGTTCAAATGACTGATGACAACCTCAAATTGACATTAAAGGGAATCGATCTTTCCAATCAAGTGTTTTTGGCATTTATGAATGATTAACATTTTGTAAACGGGAGTGAAAATATCAAATTCAAGGTTGACAAAGGGGCTATATCGGAGTAATATATTTATAGAATTAGCACTCGATAGATATGAGTGCTAACAAAGTAGGTGACTATATGATTTCTGAACGTCAATTGAGAATACTGGAAGCGATCATCAGTGATTTTATCGATACAGCGCAACCAGTGGGCTCCAGAACAATCTCGAAAAAATACCCGCTGGGTGTAAGCTCTGCGACCATACGCAACGAGATGGCCGATCTAGAGGAACTTGGTTATTTGGAACAGCCTCATACATCTTCAGGAAGAGTGCCATCGGATCTGGGGTATCGATTATATGTCGATTCACTGGTTAACATCCATTCCATAGGCATTGACGAAAAAGAGATTATTCAATCGATGCTTAGAAATAGAATCATCGAGGCAAGTGACCTGGCCAAACAGGCCGCTAAACTTCTTTCAGAGTTTACAAACTTGGTGGCGATAGTGACCATCCCTAAGTTCAATAAATGCAAACTGGCAAATCTAAAACTGATCAAAGTTTCCGATACCAGAGTATTGTTGATCTTGGTGACTGATACTGGAATTGTCAAGAACATTCAATTGGCCATGTCCTATACAGACCAATTCATCCTCGACAAAGTATCTGACACCATGTTGAGCTTCCTATCAGGTGAGACCATTGAGAATATCGATGTTCGTTCAATTTTAAAACTCAAAGACAAACTACAAAATTTAGGTACTTTTGTAGACTACTTGATTCCGATTTTGAAAGACGCTTTAAAATCACTTAATGGTACGGAGCAATATGCCGAAGGCCTTTCTCACATCCTCTCCATTCAAGAATTTGCAGACTCGGAGAAAGCAAAAGTAATCTTTGATTTCCTTAGAGATGCAAAAAACCTTGAGATTTTCCTTGATGAGGTATCCGCAGATCAGTTATCTATAAAAATAGGTTCTGAGATCGGGATTGATTCATTGGATGCTTGCAGTATCATTTCATCCACATATAAAGTGGACGGAAAAAGTGATGGAAAAATCATTGTATTGGGTCCGAAAAGAATGGATTATGGCAATGTTGTGTCAATAGTCAACTATATCAGCAACACATTATCCGACGTCTTTTCTGGCATTAATCTATAGAAGGAAGGTGTTTCAGAATTGCCTAAGAAAAAAGAAAGTAAAAAGAAAAACGAGGACGAAATATTGAAAAAAAAGAATACAAAAGAAGAACAGGAAGTGTTGGAAACAGTAGAAAAAGATGAGCTGGAGCAAGCTCCTGAAAACGAGATCAATAAAGAAATCGAACTACAGGAGACCATTGATCAACTGAATGACAAATATCTCAGATTGAATGCTGAATATCAGAACTATCGAAAACGTGTCGAAAAAGAGAAAGCTGACATTTTCAAATATGGAACTGAAAAGCTGTTTATCGAACTATTACCAATTATGGATAATTTCGAGCGTGCACTCAGTTCACAAAATACAGAAAAAATGGATCAAAAAATTCTTGATGGTATTGTTATGATCAAGAAATCATTTGAGTCATTTTTTGATAAAAACGGCGTAAAGAAAATTGAAGCACTTGGTCAACCTTTTGACCCGGTGATGCATCATGCTGTTATGACCGAATCCGTTGAAGATTCAGAAAGCGAACATGTCGTTGAAGTATTGCAAGATGGTTATTTAATGAATGATAAAGTCATTCGTACAAGTATGGTAAAAGTATCTAATTAGAAATTAAGGAGGCTATATTATGGCAAAAATAATTGGTATTGACTTAGGAACCACAAACTCATGCGTTTCGGTATTGGAAGGCGGCGAAGCTGTTGTAATCCCTAACGCAGAAGGAAATAGAACCACACCTTCGGTTGTTGCATTCACAAAGACCGGTGAAAGGTTGGTTGGAGAAACAGCAAAAAGGCAAGCAATCACGAATCCAGATCGTACAATCAGCTCTATCAAGCGTGAGATGGGTCTTGACCACAAAGTGAAAATTGATGATAAGGTATACTCACCACAAGAAATTTCAGCAATGATCTTGCAAAAATTAAAAGCAGATGCTGAAAGTTATTTGGGAGAAACTGTAACTGAAGCAGTAATCACTGTTCCAGCATATTTTACAGACGCTCAAAGACAAGCTACCAAAGATGCTGGTAAAATTGCGGGTCTTGTAGTAAAGAGAATCATCAACGAGCCAACTGCGGCTTCATTATCATATGGACTTGATAAAACAGATAAGCAACATAAAATAATGGTATTCGACCTTGGTGGTGGTACTTTCGACGTTTCTATCCTTGAAATTGGTGATGGAGTCTTTGAAGTACTTGCTACAAACGGTAACAACCACCTAGGTGGAGATGATTTCGATAAAATCGTTATGGACCATTTGGCTGAATCATTCAAGAGCGAACATGGTGTTGATCTCAGAAACGACAAAATGGCACTACAAAGATTGAAGGAAGCAGCAGAAAAAGCAAAAAAAGAGTTGTCATCTACTCAATCTACAAACATAAATCTGCCATTTATCACTGCTACTGCAGACGGTCCTCTTCACCTCAATATAGATCTTACAAGATCAAAATTCGAACAATTGACTAAGCATCTTATAGACATGTCTATTGAACCAGTAAAAAAAGCACTCAAAGATGCCGGTTTAAGTTCAGGAGACATCGAACAAGTTATTCTTGTGGGAGGTTCAACTAGAATCCCTGCTGTTCAGGAAGCTGTCAAGAAACTCATTGGAAAAGATCCTCATAAAGGAATCAATCCGGATGAATGTGTCGCTCTTGGAGCTGCTATTCAAGGTGGAGTCCTTTCTGGAGATGTGAAAGATGTCTTATTACTCGATGTTACTCCATTATCACTTGGTATTGAAACTTTGGGCGGAGTGTTCACAAGATTAATTGAAAGAAACACAACAATCCCAACAAAGAAAAGTCAAGTTTTCTCAACTGCAGCTGATAACCAAACTGCTGTAGATATTCATGTGCTTCAAGGTGAGCGTCAAATGGCTGGTGACAATGTCACTTTAGGTAGATTCCAACTAGATGGAATTCCACCAGCAAGAAGAGGTGTACCACAAGTTGAAGTTACTTTTGATATCGATGCCAATGGTATTGTAAATGTAAGTGCTAAAGATCTCGGCACCGGAAAAACTCAGCACATCACAATTACAGCTTCCACACATCTTACAGACGAAGAAATCGAGAAAAAAGTCAAAGAAGCTGAGATGTTCGCAGATGAAGACAAGAAGAAAAAAGACCTCATTGAAGAGCGAAACAAAGCTGATAATATGATCTATGAAATTGAAAAGTCTCTCAATGATCTAGGAGATCAAGTTTCAGAAGACGAAAAAACAGATATCAATGGTAAAATTGAAACACTTAAAGCTTCTATGGCAACAGATGACATAGAAAAAATCAGAAGTGATTTCGAATCATTGACAAAAGCTTTCCAACCACTTGCAGAGAAAATATACGCCAATGCTCAAGCTTCAGAAAATCCTGAAGGTCAAGGCTCAAATAACGAAGATTCTGTTGACGAAGCAGATTATGAAGTGGTAGACTAGTAGAGTTAAACGGTAAGGCACCTTATGGTGCCTTGTCTACTTAAAACAGAAAGGCGGTATTGAGAGTGAGTAAAAGCGACTATTATGAGTTGCTCGGCGTAGATAAAAATGCAGATGAAAACGAACTCAAGAAAGCTTATCGAAAATTGGCAATGAAATACCATCCCGATAGAAATCCTGATAACAGTGAATCAGAAGCCAAATTCAAGGAAATCAATGAGGCTTATGAAGTTTTGAGTGATCCTGAGAAAAGAAGACTTTATGATCAATTCGGACACGCTGGCGTCAACCAGAATATGGGTGGCGGTGGAGGTTTCGGCGGTTTTGAAGGCGGAGGATTCGGTGGCTTTGAGGACATCATCAATGAGATGTTCGGAGGCGGATTCGGTTTTGGTGGCTCAGGTGCAAGAAGAAACGGTCCACGTAAAGGCAAGGATATTCGTGTCGATCTGACCCTTGAATTTGAGGAAGCTGCATTCGGTAAAAAGACTACTATTGAGTACTTCCGTACCGAAACTTGTGATGTGTGTCACGGTGACGGTAATGAACCTGGTACTTCTACACATAAATGTACTACTTGTAACGGAACGGGAGAAGTCAGATACTCCCAGCGCTCATTATTTGGAGAATCAATCAGTGTCAAACCGTGCCCAACATGTAAAGGCAAAGGAGAAACCTTTGAAAAACCATGCCATCAATGTAAGGGTCATGGGATTGTCAAAAAGAAATATTCAAAGGATGTCGAAATTCCTGCTGGTGTTTTTCATGGCGCCAACATGCAAATTCGTGGCGAAGGTGATTTAGGACAAAACGGTGGTCCGAGAGGCGACGTAATAATTGTGATTCGTGTCAAGGCACATAAGCACTTCACCAGAGAAAACAATGATATTTATTATGAGCTTTGGGTCACATACGCACAAGCGGCACTCGGTGCTGAAGTCTTGGTGCCAACACTGGATGGCAAAGCTAAGTTTAACATACCTGAAGGGACTCCGAGCGGTAAACAGTTCAAATTGAAAGGTAAAGGAATTCCTGTACTCAACGGTTATGGCAGAGGCGATCAATATGTCAAAGTCAACGTTGAGATTCCTAAAAACCTCACCAAGAAACAGAAGGAATTGTTGGAGGCATTCGAGATGGAGCTTACTGGGAAAAAGCAGAGCACATCCTCAAGTGAAGAAACAACTAAGACTTCTACCAGCAAAGGTAAAAAAGGTAAGGAAGACAAAAATTTTTTCGATAAAATGAAAGATGTCCTAAGCTGATCATTAAAATCCAAAACCTACAGGATGCTCTCCTGTAGGTTGTTTTATGTGCTGGACTCGCAACTTTCGGTGTGGTATAGTTATCGGTATAAATCATATGAAAAGGATAGGGATTAATATGGCATGGTATGAAATCAGTATAAAAACATCCATTATGAGTATTGATGCAGTAAGCAACATTTTTTATTCAGAAGGTGCAAAGGGTGTTCAAATCACAAATCCAAAAGATCCGGATATGGATGGAAATTCATCTGGATTGTGGGATTTTTTTGATCCGCAAAATATAGAACTTGATTTTGAGGGAGCATTGGTCACAGCATATTTGGATAGAGATGATATAGCAGCAACGATTGAAATACTCAAAGAAAAAGTGTTGGGATTAAAGAGCTTCGGACTCGATCCAGGTCTCGCTGAAATCGATTACAAGATCGTCTATCAGGAAGATTGGGAAAATGAGTGGAAGAAATACTTCAAACCATTTCGTTTAGGCAACAAAATCGTTGTCAAACCAAGTTGGGAGTCATTTGATATAAACGAAGGGGATATCGTTATTGAGATTGATCCAGGAAACGCATTTGGATCCGGAACTCATGAGACCACATCGCTTTGCATTGAGATGATTGAAAAATATATTGACGAGAGCTACACTGTCGTGGACGTTGGATGTGGCAGTGGTATATTATCCATCGCCGCGGGACTGCTTGGTGCGAAATCAGTCATTGGAGTTGATATCGATCCTGTTGCTGTCAAAACAGCTATTGAAAACGTGAAACTCAACAATTTACAAGACATAACAGACATCAGACAAGGAGACTTGATCTCAGTAATCACAGAAAAATCAGAAATGGTTGTAGCCAATATTATAGCTGAAGTCATTATAGAGCTCGTGGATGATATAGATAAGGTTTTAAAACCTGAAGCGCTATTCATTGCTTCGGGAATCATACTCAGTAAAGTAGACTCTGTAAAGAATAAGCTTGAGAACTCCGGCTTTATTATAGTAGAAATAATTGAAAAAGGGGAATGGGCAGTGGTCGTGTCTAGGAAGAAATGAGGATAATATGCATAGATTTTTTTTAGATCAGGAAGATGTCATCAGTCAAGATGCTATTCATATGATGAGTGAAAGTTCTATACATCACTTGGTTAGAGTGCTTCGAATTCAAAGCAAGGAACAAGTGGAACTGATCTCAAATAATTTCGTATATTTATCAGAAGTCCGTTTCATTTCAGAAAGTGAGATTGTATTTGACATCCTTGAAAAATCAAACCATATGAATGAGTCCGATGTTTCCATAGATTTGTTTCAATGTCTCCCAAAAGGTCAAAAGATGGAACTGATTTTACAGAAAAATGTAGAACTTGGCGTTCATCATTTTTATTTGGTAGAGTCCAAAAGATGTATAGTGGAACTCAAACCCAAGGATGTTCCGAAGAAGATCGAAAGATACGAAAAGATCATAAAAGAGGCTTCGAAGCAATCTAAAAGAGATTTCATTCCTAAAATTGATGGCTTACTTAATATGAATGCTGTATCTGAATTGATTTCTGATTATGATTTGTTCCTCCTGTTATATGAAAATGAGGAACAGCTTAGCTTAAAGTCGAGCCTTAAAAATCAATCTTATAAGAACGTTGCAGTATTAGTAGGTCCAGAAGGCGGCTTTGATGATGCGGAAATCAAAAAAATGAAAGCACTTGGTGCTAAGGTCGTATCTCTGGGTAAGAGGATTTTACGTACGGAAACGGCCGGATTT
>Ga0255398_1092_pt1 | contig 13359 bp, 8 predicted proteins | sample ANMaggSeSYBR01K3_FD_182119 | JGI IMG/M metagenome (GOLD analysis project Ga0255398, IMG submission 182119) | Sediment cell enrichment communities from methane seep in Santa Monica Basin, California, United Staets - ANME aggregate JGI... | ecosystem: Environmental > Aquatic > Marine > Cold seeps >...
CTCAGTAAATCGAAATGCTGCTGCGACCAAACTTCTACGTTATTGAAACGGGCAACTGCAAAAGGGTTTTGCCACAAATCAAGATGGAATGCCCAGTCTATAGGTTCTGGTAATACTTTGTCCTGCACTTCAAGTTGTATGTTGAATACAACTTCTTTATGGTGTTTGGCCTTTATTGTGATATGCCCGGAATATGTTCCGGTTTCTGTTGTTGCCGGAACTTCTATTGTAACCCATACCGGCCTGACCGAATTGGCTTCAATATCAAAATAGGGAACAGGGTCAAGTGCATCGGCTACTAACGAAGAATCGAAATCAGCAGGTTTGCGGTGGCCACATCCATCGGCAAACTCATCAGTTAATATGTAGCGTACAAAAAATGTATTGATATTTTCAGCCAGAATTGTATTTCCTGTTCCATCTTTTAAATCAGAAACTTTGCAATGAACTTTGTTCAGGTTCTCAGATGCCCACAAAAGGAGTTGAGCATTAACTTTTTCGCCTTTCCAGGTAGTGCCTTTCCAATTATTGGTTATTTCAATGTTGGGGAGTGTGCTTTTTTCATAACGCTCATCAATGCTTCCAACGGTTGCATGAATACCTTTCTGTATAGTGTTCCAAATGGCTTTATCACCAGGGTTTGGATCTGACGGTTCTGAATAAGTAGTATATTTTTCCCCCTCAGTGGAACATGCGATTATCAGTATTGCTGACAGAATTGTAAAGTAAGTTGCGATTCTCATAGAAGTAATTTTTTTGACAATAATCATATAAAAAACAAATATATATATTTTGTAAAGTATTATAGTGTTAGATAAGGTTGCGTAAGTAAAATATTTATCTTTATCTGGCATAATCTTATTTAGTCTTTGCAAGAAAACGCCAAATACTGCGTTACTCTCGTGTTGAAAACAGTCATTTACAAAAGTAAACTCCTTGGTTCTCAACACTTCGAAAGCCTTGTCTTTGGCGCTTTCTTATCAAAGACCTTGAAAATTAGTAGTTTTAACTTTGTTGAGCTCGCAAGCTCTTGCGCCGTGCAAGTCCGTGAGGTGGGGACTTAAGAGGCGAACAAATATATATAATTAATGAAACGTCCATGGTTGCGCTTATATCGGTCCTGACATTTTTTTGTCTTTTTTCATATCCTGTTATTGCCCAGTACTCCCAATCAGTGCATCGGGCACCGGCTCCGGGTGAGATTGCAGTCAGTGAACCCGGGAGCTATGATAAACCCGGTGCAACCTATATCCTGGTTAATGATATTTCCAGTCCGAAAAGTACATTGTTCCTGGGCAAAGATATCACACTTGACCTGAACGGTTATACCCTTACCTATGCAGATGGAGACTATGAACATGTTGCTAATTACAGTTTTGAAGAAGGACTTGAAGGCTGGGATATTTCCAATGCACCGGGGGCCAGGATAGAAGATACTAAAGTGCATGTTTTTGTGGGAGATAAAATCCTCCGGCTTTCGGCAGGAGAAGAAATAGTTTCCCAATATATAAACTTGCCTGTGCCTTATCGTTCATACTTTGCCATGTGCGGAGTCACTAAAAGGGAGATGCGGGTAAGTGTTTATGTTGAAGATGCTGGCGGAAACCAGGTAAATTGTACTACAGGGTATTCCGACAGCATCCTGGTAAGCTGTCCCATGGAAAACCGGTCACCCAGGCTTGGAGGCGGATTTATATATGCACATATATCGGGAACAGACAGTGGCAGGTATCGCATCAGGGTGAAAGCAGAGACCGATTGCCTGATCGACCATATTGATATCCGTCCGGCAATGGATGTGGGGATAGGTATCGTTGAGAGAACGCACCCTATGGGGCATAACGACCATTTATTTGAAAGGACCCACAGCGCCTTTTTTGATTACACTGAAGATGTATCACTGGGGAAACCTCTGCCGGGAATACCCGTTGTTGAGGGCAAAGGATCGGTTACCATTAAGAACGGGATTATTAAAAATGGTACTACCGGTGTTTTATCATGGGGCATCCAATCTACAGCCGGTGATGTGACCATTGTCCTGGATAATGTGAAAATAGTGACCTCGGGGATAAACACATCTGCTGTCGATGTGCCACAGGCCACAATAACGGATTGTTATTTTGATGTAAGAAGCCCGTTTATCATCAACCGCCATGTTGCCGAATTTTACGCGGTGGATTTAATAGGAGAGAGAGCTTCCGAAGTCTCCTATTCTGAGTTTTTCGGCGGACAGGGTTGCCTGGCCTTCAAGGGGGATTTTTCAAAGGTGCATCACAACTTCTTTGCCAACCGGCAGAGTGTGACCAACCATTACAGCATTATGGCCATGGGCGATAGTTCCCGGATCTTTGAGAACAGGATCCTCCCTGAGACCGGATCAGGAATTGAAATATATGTACACAGGGGAATAGAAATCTTCAACAATGAAATTCATACAATGGCAGCACCACCTACATGCGAATACGGGCATGAGGACTACAGTACCACAGCCATCCGTATAGCTGATTATGGTGCAAAACCGGGTTCTGAAAGGGGATGCTATGGGAATAAGATCTACAACAACAGGTTTTATATCACCGGCAGGGATTATCCGGAATACCCCGACTACATCCCAATGGCATGGGCCGTATTTTATAGTGCCAGTGCCGGAGATAACTATATCTATGGGAACCACATCGTTGTAAATGATCAGAGCCCGGGTTCCAAGAATGAAACATCGGCATTTTATATCGGGGGAAGTGCCATCGGGGGACATTTTTTTAATAATCATATTACAACCAATGTACCGGCGGTCTGGGTAGCATCCCGGTATGGGGCTGCAAGCGATACAAAAATCTATAACAATACCATTGTTAAATCAGCCACAGCTGACGGAAATTTCAAACCAATCAGAATGGGCTGGGATGGATATCACAGATGTGTTGCCAGGAACATTCAATTCCGATCAAATGTGATTGAAGGTGCCGGATTTGGGATCGATGCAACCGCGCAGGACCATAGTTACGCTGTTTACTGGACCCTTGAGGTACATGTTACAGATAGAAATGGAAAGAGTGTTGCCGGAAAAGAAATCCGGATCCTTGATAAGAGTGGCAGAGAAGTATTCAGGCAGTTGACCGCTAAAGATGGAACCGTTATTTGTGAATTACCCGAATATTCACTGGTTTCCGGGGAAAAGTCTTTCAGTTCACCTTATACTGTCATCGCAGGAAAAAAGAAAGAAAAAGTTGAGTTTACCAGGAATTCTGTGGTCACATTCGGTTCCAGGTGATAATTACCTTAGTTTTACCTGGTGCAGGCTTTATTAATCGTCCAGCTTTTTCGGATATCTGTCCTCATAGTTTAACTGGCCAATGTTGCAATGCATTGTCGACGGATCAACACCGGTTGACTCCCAGATATCTTCTGCACTGATTTCCTGATCTCTCTGCGTACCGATAAATACAACTTCGTCACCGCATTTGATTTTTTCAGCCAAAAGAGTAACATCTATCATAGTGGTATTCATAGACATTGCGCCCACCAAAGAAACCTGCTGGCCCCTGATCAAGGCATTTTTAATGTTTTTAGGTAATCCGTTGTTTTTCCCAATCGGGATGTTTGCCAGATAACTATCCTGCTCAAGCTGATGAATACTTCCGTAGCCAACCTTGCTTCCTTTAGGATAAAACATGATCTGGCCTACACTGGAATACACCGACATTACAGGTTTTAACTCATAAGGGGATTCTTTGACTATTTTCTCTCCGTAAATGATTGAGCCCAGGCGGACCATATCCAGGTGAGATTCGGGCAGTCGCAATGCTAATGCTGTTGCAGCAGCATGAAGAATGACATCTTCCTTCTTCAATGCACCTTCACTGATTATCCATTCAGCAGCATCCAGAAAATCTGATAACAAATCCCTGAGCCCGTCAAGATCCTCAGCATCGGCATTGGCAAAATGAGTCATTATTCCCGTTACATTTATATTTTCAAGTTTCAGCAATGAGCTTATCGAGTCCCTGGTCTGGGGGAGGTGCATATCGAAACTATTTCTGGACATTTCCCCTGAATTTAAATTAATATGAACCTTAATAATCCTGTTCTGATTAGCAGCAATTTTTGATAAATACCTTACCATTTGAAGATTACCAACCATTTCTTCAACTTCTCCGAATAATTCCGGATTTGAATGCACAGTGTTAAGCTCCTGGTTGCTGGCCAGGCGGATCCGCATAATCGGAATATTTATATCCATAGATCTGAGCTTTTTAATCTCCTTATTCTCGGTGATCCCATAATAATCAACACCTGCATATTCAGATACCTTTCCAATATGTTCAATACCATTGCCGTAAGCGTCCGACTTAACTACAACCATTAAGCGGCATGGTTCTTTTATTATCCTGTTTTTAATGAGCTGGATATTATCATAATATGCCAGCTGGTCTATTTCAACATATGTCTCGGATATTCTTTCAGCAGAATTGTGTAACAGGCTCCAGTTCTGGATATATGATATTAACTCCAGCGGGTAATCCTTATAATTATCATCAGGAAAGGATTCCGTTTTCGTTTGGGTTTTACAGGCTATTGTTCCCAGCTGGATCGCGACAAAAAGAACTACATGGAGATTTCTCATATTTAAGAATGACTTAATTTTTATAATCAGATAATGGTTTTTGCCGAAATGTGCAGACTGGACAAAAGTGCCCCCCCAGTTGATTCATTCCATCAGACTCCCCCGGTATTGTTATAGCTTCAACAAATTCTTCACTTGGAGCGGCAAATAAACAAACCGGACAGATCATCCAATTATTACCGATTTTCGACCACGGACCTGTCCCTGCACAGGCATCATCTGGTGTGGGCCTTTGAGGAGCATCCGACCTTTCGGGCCAGGTGTCGGCGGGAAAGTGCGGAACATCATCTTTAAGACCAGGCCTGGGTAAAATAGTCTGTGGATTTTCTACTTTACCACATGGGCGTACATTAGGCCCGGGACTATCTGTATCACCAATATCCTCCATCATACCCTTAAGATATCCCTTCAAACGCTTGACAACATCAGGATTCCCTTTCGCCACATCAGTTGACTCAGAGATATCCTTATCCAGATTGTAAAGCTCTCCCTTTCTGAGCTTCCAATTTCCTGAACGCACCCCTTCCAATTTACCATGGTTACTGTAATAAAAATATGCTTTATATGGAGATTTAGCCCCCTTTTGTCCGGATAGTATTGGCCATATGTCATAACCGTCGATAATCCTGTCTCCATGAGGTTCTGTTCCGCCAAGCCTCGCGAAAGTAGGAAGCATATCCATAACACTCGTAATTTCGTCTGATACACTTCCCGCAGGAATCTGACCAGGCCACCACGCAATTGCATGAGTACGTATGCCACCTTCCCATGTGCTTCCCTTCCCCCCGCGTAAAGGAGCATTACTACTACCCCGTTCACCACCATTATCAGAAGCCCAGAAAACTATTGTCCTCTTATTCAAATCAAGTTCATATAAAGTTTCAAAAATTCGACCAACGGCCCAGTCCAACTCCTCTATTTGAGCCTGAGTAACCGTCTCTGCACTATCCATAAATTCTTCACGTGCCCGTCTGGGAAAATGTGGAAACACGAATGGGATATATGCAAAAAACGTACTGTCTTTATTCTTTTTGATAAAGTCTATGGCGGTTTCTACTCCCAAACGGCAAAGTTCAGCCTGATCATACATTGTCTTCACTTCCCCAACAATTTCGCCATTATGCAATAACGGGAATCTTGGGTAGTCCCAGCCCGGTTGTAGAGGCCAATGATTATTAGAATATAGTGTTCCGAAATACTCATCGAAGCCATGGTTATCCGGTAAAAACTCAGGTTGATCTCCCAAATGCCATTTACCGAAACATCCTGTAGCATAACCTGCGTCCTTAAGTATTCTTGCTACTGTCTTCTCATCAGGATGCAAACCATGCGAATCGCCAGGACGTAACACTACAGCGAACGAGCCAACAGCAAGGCTGACTCGATGTGCATATGAACCTGTCATTAATGAAGCACGTGACGGGGTACATGTGGAAGCGGCATAATGCGAAGTAAGTTTCATACCCTCATTTGCCATACGATCGAGATTGGGAGTTCGGTTTGTTTTGGAACCAAAAGGTTCGATATCAGCATAACCAGCATCGTCAGCAAACATATAAATGATATTAGGCTGTTGAAGTTCGATTTTTTGCTGGCTGCATGAAACAATTCCTGCTCCCAGGAATAACATAGTAATTGATTTTGAAAGAATTCTTTTCAACATATCTACAGGCGTTACATCATTGGCCAGCTACTTGAGGTAGCAACACATCTCCTTTCCGGGTAACTGCCCTGAAGGAGAAGACCCAGGTACCACGGGTAAGCCCCATTTCATTAGACAACCATAAGGCAACCGAATTCTCGCCTTTCTTTAATGGCACTTCGACAGTTTTCGCACGCACATATTGCTGTGTGCCCATATCAATCCGCTTCCCATCGTTCACACGTATCACAAGCTGATCATCCCATGCCAGGGTGAGCGTGGCCCTGGTATCAGATGGTGAAATTAGTGTTGCACGGGCAACGGCTATAGCATCCGTAAGTGTGGGTGAGTTACGATTACTTGGTTCAGGTCGATACACATGATTAAAGTCGATAAAACCTCGTAATGCAGCAAACCTCTTCCAAGGCTGACCCTGTAACGGTTTGCCAGGGTTGAACCTGGCCTGGGTCGGTAACTCATGCTCGAACTGCCCCTCTGGAAAAGGTCCGGATAGCCACCATTGCCCACTCTCTGGCAGAGGCAAATCATACTCCCCACGCCGAACTTCAGAACCAGGCAAACGCTTCTCGCGAGGTGGCATTTTAAAAAACGGTCGCACAGGCTTGCTGGTGTACCAATAAGCCATACTGGCTATATCATGTGCCCTTGCTGCAAACCGCACGTGCAGAGATTTCCGGAAGTGGATCGCATCATTTACAAAAAAACGGTAACCCACAAGTTTCTGCATATCGCCCTTTGCATCCTTCTGAATATAAAAAGGCATGTCGGAAAAAAGAGAGGTTTGGGCAATATAATCACCACCACCAAAGCTGGTGCCGAATACATCCTCTCCCCCAATGCCACGCATATGCGCCGGCTGTTCACCATCACCATCAATATAGATATTGTCACTACCTGCATGGCTCCATCTCATTGCATGCCGGTCCTGGAGCATGTCCACACTGTAAACAAATCCGATGAATTGGCCTGGCCCGTCAGCATCGAGAAGAATAAACTCGTCCTGGTAATCACGTACAGGGGCCTCACGGCGCCAGCGGGCAGCAAAGCGCATAGGCTCCTTCATCTCCCGCCCGGGATACTCATGCCAATCGATTGTATAAAAAAGCCCTGTAGGACTTTCGCTGCCAATCACCTCAAACCGCGCTCTGGTGGCAAACGGCATAGCAAAATAAGCTGTAAAACTATTCTTTGGCTTGATGGTCAGGAAGGTTGTGTTCAGGGTGTACACGCTATCAGGCAATTCCGTTCGTGTGTGATCCTGGGGATATGGCCCATTCATTAAGTTATGCATTGCACCAAAGAAATCATTCAGAGGTGCCTCAACATAAGGGACCGGTTCATTGTCGAAGTAAATTCGAAGTACTACGTCCCGACCAATATTTCCGCCTGTTATCCAAAACCGGCGAATGCAACCAGGTCCCTCAATATCTGCCAAAACAACAGGCTCCGGACCTGTAAAGCTAAAATATCGGCTGATACGGCGCGAAACAGGGTTATCAGGCAGGTCGAGGTTCCACTCGAAGGTCTCGAACCGCTTGCCGGCCGGCGACGCTATGGCGTCCGGGGCTGCAACTACAAACAACAGAGCCGCCAGCACCAAAAAAACAAACCCTTTAACCTCAATCCTGAGAATTGATTTCATTTTTTTCACAATTCAATTTTTATTAATTATACACTCAATTGCCATATTAATTTCTGTTTTTCAGGGATTCATCCAAAAAATGCCGGGCCAACTCGTCGGAATCACCGTACTGGAAGCGAAGCTCTTCCAACTGTTTGTGCAGCATCGCCTGAATTTCGGAGTAGGCCGGATCGCCGTAAACGGTTTTCATTTCGTTTGGGTCTTCATGCAGGTCGTACATCTCCCATTCGTCCACATCGTAGTAAAAATGAATCAGTTTATAACGGTCGGTACGAATCCCGTAATGACGTTTTACCATGTGCACCGAAGGATACTCGTAAAAATGGTAATAAATGGCATCACGCCAGTCCACCCTTTTGCCGGCAGCCACTTTCCTGAACGACTCGCCCTGCATATCAGCGGTTTTTTCAACACCTGCATAATCCAAAAAGGTTGGTGCCAGGTCGAGATTGAGCACCATATCGTTAACCACCGTTCCCGGCTTAATTTCCTTGGGATAACGTACCAGCAACGGGGTACTCAGTGATTCTTCGTACATAAACCGTTTATCGAACCAGCCGTGTTCACCCAGATAAAAACCCTGGTCGGAAGTGTAAACCACGATGGTGTTTTCGGCCAATCCGTTTTTTTCCAGGTAATCGAGTACTTCTCCAACACCATCGTCAACCCCTTTAACAGTCTTGAGATAATCGCGAATGTACCGGTGGAATTTGAATATGGCCAGTTCCATTCCTTCCGGTTTTTCGCGCAGAAAGGCTTCGTTGGGAGGATTGTAGACTGCACGCCAGGCTTCGCGTTGTTCATCTGTCATCCGGTTAAAGTCAGTCTTCTTAAAACTGGTGGAATCGCCTGTGTAAGGGTTGTACTCAAATTTCATGTCGCGCCCCCATCGCATGTGACGTACAATCTCCATCTCCTGCTGACGGGCCGCCAAACCCATTCCTTCGTACTCAGGTGGATCAAAGAAAGTTACCGGAAAATCAAACTCCCGGTCTTGGAGGAAGTCGAGATATTTGGGTTCGGGCAGCCAGGGGCGGTGGGGCGCCTTCTGATGGTAAAGCAAGACGAATGGTTTACTTTTATCGCGTATATTTCTCAGCCAATTCAGGGCAAACTGTGTGGTAAGAGGTGTGCAATGCCCCTCAAATTGTTTTCGTTCTCCATTCTCAATGAACTCAGGGTTGTAATACCAGCCCTGTCCGGGTAAAACAATCGAATAATCAAATCCCTGGGGAATACCATCCAGATGTATTTTTCCAACCAGAGCGGTCTGGTAACCTGCATGTTGCAGCAATTTAGGAAAACCAGGCTGATCCCAATTGAAAGGAACCCTATTGTCCACCTTCCCGTTTAGGTGGCTATATTTGCCGGTAAGCAACACAGCCCTGCTGGGTGCACAGATGGAATTGGTTACAAAGCTTTGTTTGAAAATAGCTCCTTCTTTGGCCAACCGGTCGATGTTGGGTGTTTCCAACAGGTCATATCCATAAGCGCTGATCGCCTGCCGGGTATGGTCATCGCTCATAATAAACAAAATATTGGGACGCTGTGGTTTGATTTTGTGCTGGCTGCAGGAGGCAATGCCTGTCCCCAGTGTTAGCAAAACCATTAATTTTTTGACAGTAATCATATAAAAAGTAAATATATATATTTTGTAAAGTATTATGGTATTAGATAAGGTTGCGTAAGTAAAATATTTATCTTTATCTGGCATAATCTTATTTAATTATTCTTATGCATGGAAACCTTTGAAAACTATTCTAGTTAGATTGGGCCTCCTGTTATTGCTGATAAATATGAGAAAACAGCACGTAGTACCAAACGTTATAATCGCAGTGCTTTTTATATCCCACCTCACTGCGAATGCCCAGTACAGGGAATCGGATCATAAAAAATTGCCGGATGGAGTTATGGCGGTAACTGCTCCGGGAAATTACGGCAATCCCGGCTCCACTTATATGCTAACCAATGATATCTCCAGTGATCGAAGCACCCTGTTTCTTGGAAAAGATGTTACCCTTGATCTGAATGGTTATACCCTTACCTATGCAGATGGGGATTATGAGCATCTACCCAATTATGGATTTGAAGAAGGACTAAAGGGCTGGAATGTATCAAAAGCACCAGGAGCAAAAGTTGAGAATACAGCGGATGTTCATCAGTTTATCGGGGATAAGGTTTTGCGATTAAAAGCAGGGGATGTGATCACTTCAGAATATATTAACCTTCCTGTAGCCGGGCGTTCATACTATGCCATGTGTGGCATTACGGGCCATTATTATCACGATATGGGCGGGGATGTCGCCAATGATATGAGGATCAGTGTTTATGTTGATGATGAAGCCGGAAACGAAGTGAAATGTACCACGAGTTATGGGGATACAACGATGGTCAGTTGTCCTGTCGAAAATCGGTCCGCCCGACTGGGAGGCGGTTTTATCATGGCCCATCTGAATAATCTCCCCGCAGGTAAATACCGCATAAGGGTGAAAGCGGAGAATGATTGTCTCGTGGATCAGATTGACATCCGTCCGGCCATGGATGTCGGTATCGGAATAATCGAAGATACGCATCCCATGGGACACAACGATCACTTATACAACCGGAATCACAGTGCCTTTTTTGATTATACCGGTGATGTTTCAACCGGAAAACCGGTCCCCGGCATTCCAGAGGTGGAAGGAACAGGAACAGTAACCATTAAAAACGGTGTGATAAAAAATGGTTGTATTGGAGCTATGTCATGGGGAGTTCAGTCTACCGCAGGAGACGTTCGAATCATTCTGGATAATGTAAAATTCGTTTCTTCGGGAATCAATACCATTGCTGTGGATGTTCCGCATGCCACCATCATCAATTGCAGGTTTGAGATACAGAGCCCCTTTATCATCAACAGACATGGTGCAGAGTTTTATGCGGTGGATTTACGCGGCCTGAAGGCTTCGGAAGTTTCCTTCTCAGCGTTTTATGGAGGACAGGGCTGCCTGGTGTTTAAGGGAAAACATTCGATCATACATCACAATTATTTTGTAAATCGTCAGACCGTGACCAATCATTACAGTGTGATGGCCATGGGAGACAGCTCGATGATATTTGAGAACCGGTTCGAACCGGAAATTGGATCCGGACTGGAAATTTTCCGGCACAAGCATATTGAGATCTTTAACAACCTGTTTCGAATAAAAGCAGCACCACCCAGCTGTGAATATCATGAACATTATAGTACGAATGCCATACGGGTGGCGGACTATGGTGCAGAGCTGGGATCACCAAGGGGATGCTTTGGTAACAGGATTTACAACAATAAATTTTACATAAGCGGGAGAAAATTTGAACAATACCCCGAATATATACCCATGGCTTCTGCCTTTTTCTTCAGTACCAGTGCCGGGGAAAATTATATTTTCGGAAACCGGATTTACATCGAACAGGAGGATCCTGATACGGATGCAGAGGCTTACGCTTTTTATATTGGCAATGCCAGAGGTGGTCAGTTATATAACAACCGCATCACCACCAATGTAACACCCATTTGGGTGGCATGTGGTTACGGCAGTGCGACCGGTACCTTGATATTTGAAAATCAAATCATCAGATCACCCACAACTGTCACAGATTTTCAACCAGTACGTATGGGCTGGATTGAACGAACGGATTGCCTGGCAAAGGATATTGAATTTCGTTCCAATGAATTTGAAGGATTGGATTTTGGCATAGATGCCACCACCCAGCATCATACTTATTCGGTTTACTGGACCATGGCGGTGAATGTGATCGATAAAAAGGGGAAAGAAGTAAGCGGTACCAAAGTAATCATACTGGATAAAAACAAAAAGGAGGTGTTGAACCAGAGGACAAATAGCACTGGTTCTGTACAGGTTGAGTTACCTGAATATACTATTGATGGTGAGTTGATAACTTATTTATCACCTTATACAGTCATCGTAAATAAGAAGAAAAAGGAAGTATCCTTGAATACCAATCAGGAGCTAACCATAACTGTTATTTCACGTTATATGCACTCCTTTTGGTAAATGTGTTCTGAAGTAGAGTATACCTTAAAGCATATAATTTCGATTAAATACTATTAAGTGTATGCAATAGCGTATAATTTACTATATTTGAATATATTTATATTTGAAAGCATATAATGAAAGTATTGGCAGAGTTTGTAAGAAAGCGAAGAAAAGAAGTGAATATAACACAAGAAGAGTTCGCTGAAAAAGCTGGAGTTGCACTAACAGTTATCAGAAAAATTGAGCAGGGGAAAACCAATTTGAATATGGATAAGGTGAACCTTGTTCTGGCCATGTTCGGGCACGAACTGGCACCTGTAAATTCCAGAGAATTGAACTCAACCCGTAATGATTTGTCATGAGAAGAGCTGAAATATACTATAACGAAACACCGGCCGGAATCCTGACAGAAACTAACGAAGGAGATTATCTATTTAAATATGATGATGATTATGTAGTGAATCACCCCGGTCAATTCCTTACTTTTTCTATGCCGGTAACAGATAAACCTTATGTAGATAAAAGGCTTTTCCCATTTTTTGAAGGATTAATACCAGAAGGCTGGTTATTGGAAATAGCCTCTAAAAACTGGAAGATCAACAGATATGACCGAATGGGGTTGTTGATGGCATGTTGTCAGAATTGTATAGGAGCTGTTAGTGTTGTCCCAATGCCGGAAGAAAATGGAGAATAATTGTTTATACTGTTACAAGGAGCTGAGGAAGGAAAGAGGTTTTCACGAGAAATGTAGTTTGGAATTCTTTAAAACAAAGAAGGCTCCACAACTACCATATTCCCTGGATCAGATGACAGAGTTGGCTAAAAATGTGGTGGAGAAAAGTATTTCTGTGCCAGGAGTCCAGGCAAAACTATCCATGTCGTTGATTAAAGAAGTTAAAGAAATCCATGGTAATCGCTTAACCGTAATCGGCGCTCTTGGTGGAAATTATATTTTTAAGCCACCTTCTGAGGATTATCCTGAAATGCCACAAAATGAGCATGTAACAATGCGTATTGCTGAGGCATACGGTATTAAAGTTGTTCCGTCCAGCCTGATCCGATTGCAGTCAGGCGAATTGTCGTATATCACCAGACGAATTGACCGTACAGAAGCTGGAAAAAAAATCCACATGTTGGATATGTTTCAAATATTGGAAGCTATTGATAAATACAAAGGATCCATGGAGAAGATTGGAAAGGCTTTAGGTGTATATTCCAGCAATACTTTATTGGACAAGTTATTCTTTTTTGAGTTAACGGTTTTTAGTTTCCTTACCGGAAACAATGATATGCATCTTAAAAATTTCTCAATGATAAAAACAAATTCAGGCTGGGCTTTGTCTTCGGCTTATGATTTGCTGAATGTGAGCCTTGTTTTACTCGAAGATACCGATGAATTGGCCTTAACCCTTGA
>Ga0255398_1094_pt1 | contig 13212 bp, 9 predicted proteins | sample ANMaggSeSYBR01K3_FD_182119 | JGI IMG/M metagenome (GOLD analysis project Ga0255398, IMG submission 182119) | Sediment cell enrichment communities from methane seep in Santa Monica Basin, California, United Staets - ANME aggregate JGI... | ecosystem: Environmental > Aquatic > Marine > Cold seeps >...
AGTATAGTCCATGCCCCTATAGGACCTGTACAAACCCCAGTTCTCGCATTCATTTTTCAATACCCTTTCGCAATAATGATGGGTCACTAACACCAATCCACATAGTTTCATACGTATCAATGCTCATAACCCTAGCTACTACAAGTACCTACTTCACGCAACGCTACTAATACCAAGTTATATTATAACATATTTTTACAAAAAGTTAAAGATTGGCGTGTGAAGGGGAAGTACGAGGGGAGTGCCGGGAGGGCAGGAGAATGGCAGGGAGGGCAGGAAAACAAATGGGGACAGGTCCAAACTGGTACCTAGCGATGCTAGGTACCAGTTTGGACCTGTACCCCTTATAACCAATTATAACCATTTTGCTTGTATTTTAAGAGCATTAGGGTTTTCTTTTACGCGAATAAGTTTCCTAAGGCTAGTATAGTTTCGCTTCGCGAGAACCATACCTACGCCCAATGTTTCGTTTCACAAAACATTGTACCTCACGATAGTCGCACTATAATCTCAGTCCCAACACCAACAGTCGATTTAACCTCGATTGATCCATCGTGTAAATCGATGATGCGTTTGGCAATGGAAAGTCCGAGACCATTGCCTTCGGTTGCATGTGCGGAATCTCCCTGATAGAATTTCTCAAAAATCCTGCTCAATGTGTCCTCATCCATGCCAGCACCCGAATCGGTGATATTGACGACGACCTCATCATTGATTTTTGAAGCTTTGACCGTCAACGAGCCGTCTTCACGTGAAAATTTGATGGCATTTTCTATCAGATTGATCCAGACCTGCTGAAGCAATTCCTCATCGCCACTGAATGCGATTGGGTCCAAAGCCACTTCAAGTTCCAGATTTTTCTCGCTCCACTTGTGTTCAAGTAGTACCAAAACCCTTCTGATCTGTTCATCCAGGGAAAAGGTATGAACACGGTCCACAATCGATTGGTTCTCAAGGCTGGACAGCCTCAACAGATTTGAGGACAGTTTTGAAAGACGGTCCGTCTCAGAGACGATAATGTCCGCATATTCTTTGACCGCTGAGGGTTCAAGCGAATCATTTCTTAAAATTTTGGCAAACCCTCCGATTGATGCGATAGGAGTCTTGAATTCATGAGACACACTGCTCACAAAATCCTTTCTCAAATACTCGATATTCTGTAGTTCCCGGGTCATCGTGTTGAAATTCTTCACAAGTGCACCCATCTCGTCCACGCCATCGTATTCCACCCGAACATCGAAATCCCCCACCGCGACTTTTTGGGTTGCGGCAGTAAGACGTTTCATCGGTCTCACGATCCGCTTGACGGCAATCAACACAATTCCAATGGAAATCAGTACACTGATAGCCAAAACCGATCTCAATGACATGGCAATATAACGGAACATGTCACCATTGATTTCAAGCCTTATAAGCACCCATCTGTCCGCGACCTCAGAAATCAAGTATGGCGGTCGATCAGACTTCACATCTTTTGCTGATATAAGCAAGCCATCCATATGGTTTTCAGTATCCTCAAGCATCTGAGGGGTAACCTCCGGTACGCTTTCTAGCAAAAGTGATTCATCCTCATAAAACTCAATCGTCAGAAATCCGGTATCAGCTATCCTCACAAGTTCCTCGGGTGGAATGTTGTATTCCCTATAAAGATTGTCGATTTCCGCAGCTTTGTCCTTCATCATGTCGACCATTGGAGTATGAAGCATGTAAACGATCATGGATGAAACAATGGTCAACGAGAGAAAACTCGAAATGACCAAAATCAAAACAATCGTCACCACAAATTTGGTATATATGGATTTGAACTTAAATAGTTTCATTTCTTTCCGCCTTATAGCCCAGACCTCTTATGGTAATGATTGAGAAATCTTCATTTTTTTCAAACTTTTCTCGTAACCTCTTGATATGCACATCCACAGTTCTTTCTTCCGCAATCGAATCAATGCCCCAGATGTCGTCCATCAGTTGTTGTCGAGTAAAGATTTGTTTAGGGTAGGATAGCAACTTGAACAATAGATAAAATTCCTTTTTTGGAAGTTCCACCGATTCACCTGATCGTTCCACCCTTAAAGTATCATAATCTAAAACAGTGCTGCCCACCACAAGTTTCCTGTCAGTTTGAACCTTTGAGCGTCTTAAAAGAGCTTCAACCCGAAGAATCATTTCTTCCATTTCGACAGGTTTTACCATATAATCATCCGCACCGGCTGAAAACCCCTGCTTCTTGTCATCCAATCGCTCACGCGCCGTGACTAGAAGGATTGGGAATTCACTTGATGCTCCTCTCACCTCACGGGTGAGTGTGAATCCATCTTTCTCAGGCATCATGACGTCACTGATCATCAAATCCACGTGGGTGGTTTCTATCACATCCAGCGCTTCGAGGCCATTCGATGCCATAAGCACCGTATAGCCTTCACGCTCCAGATGGTACGCCATCAGTTTTCTCAGATGGCGGTCGTCTTCTACAAGTAAAATGGTTATCATTTATACCTCCATGCTGATTGGGGACAGGTCCAAATTGGTGAGAATGGGGACGGGTCTGAAGTGGTACCTAGCGTAGTCAGGTACCATTTTGGACCTGTCCCCATTCGTATTTCACCAGTTTGTACCTGTCCCCAATCGACTATTTCTCAGTTGCCACAATCACCCTGATCAGTCCTCCGGCGCGGAAACCTGAGTCCCTGTAACCTACTAAATTGAATTCATTTGTATTGGATACGGTCGCGATGTTCACAAGGAAGTATTCTCCGCCAAAGCGCTGATAAACTTGTACATCCTCAGCCACTTTGTAGGTCTCGTTCAAACGGGTCGCAGAAATTTGGTTCAGGGAATCGAGGATGAATCCGCTCATATTGTAAATGTTGTCCACTTTGCCATCGTCGAACCAGAACACAGATGGGCCTTCCGAGATGTCGAGGAGTTCGCCGTTTGTTGTGTGAATGCCTTTCATCCCATTAAGTTGGTATTCATATACACCGGTCATATTGATGACGGGTGGGACCACTGGTGCCAAAGGATCCGCTGAAGGCGGGCTCTCGATCACAGTGGTTGTTTCTTCCACGTCTGTGACCATGCCATAGGTTTCGAGATCGCCTGTGACGTTGTTGAGGATCATTCGATCCACTTTGCCATCGTCATTCAGTGTGAAATAACGGATGTTGTATGAGCTGAGTAGTGATCCTTCCAGTCTTGACGGATACACGCTCATGAAATCGCCTCTTGTGTTCGTATCGATGATTTCCACACCTTCTGCGATCTCATAGGTGCCGTATCTTGTCACATCAGAATTCAGCGAACCGCTGAAGTAAGATGGACTTACCGTTTTGACCACGGTTTCTGTATTGGATGTCGTCGCAGAGACGATATTGCCCTTTGCGAATAAAGTGCTGCCCGTCATGTATTGACGAAGCACGCCGTCTGTACAGGCGACCAAGACAGAGTTGTCAATGATGATGCGACCTGCACCGTCTTCATAGCTTACTTTTTCCGATTTGGTCACAATGCCGTACTGGATTCCATTTGCGGAGTCCGGTGCAATGACATCAACCACTTCGCCGTTCATACCTATTAATAACGAAACCGTTTCACCGATGGAGAAATCGCCACGATCGGATAATTTATAGGTTGCCTCACTTGTTCCGATTGTGTACGTATTGCCCGAGACCATTACCGATGTAGGGGAAACCGCTGAAGGCAATGCCTTTGTATAAAGTCCACTCACCTTTTGGCTGTAGACCCAAACGGTGCGTAAGTTTTTGCTGTAATAGTAAACGTCATAAGGATTGATGTTCAAACTAGAAGTTTCCCTGCCATCTTTGAAGAGTGTCACGTTGTCCCTAGTAAAAGGAAGGAGTCTGAATAAATCTCCGCCTCTAAAAACGAACGGTCCACTGGTCACGGAACTCACAAGTGTGGAGTAATCGATTTTGCCACCGACCATCAGGTATCCAAGTGTCTCACCATAAGGTCTGCCCGCTTTGGTGTCGGTCTCCATGAGGTTATAGAAGATCACCAATAGTTCTCCACGGGTCAGGTACTTACCGGCTGTTTTGCCGACGCCGTCATTCAGGCCAAGTGAGTTGAATTTGGAGAGTTGCGCCATCGGATAAGAGCCGTTCAGGTCCTCTGCGGTATAACCGAGGAGTCTGAGAATTGCTGTTGCCGCTTCTTCTATTCTGATGTAATCGTCCGGTTTGAACGTGCCATCCAGATATCCGCTGAACCATCCCGCATTGACTGCGATTTTAATCGGTTCAGCCGCCCAATGCGTGTACTTCACGTCGCTAAAAATGGATATGTTGGACCCGCCACTCACAGTGTCTTTATAGACGGATCCCTGAACCATCATTTGTGCGAACTCAGATCTTTTTACAAAAAAGCCCAGTCTGAGATCGCCTTTTTCGTCACCGCTCATGACTCCAAGAGCTCTGATCGTATCTTCCATCAGGTCCTGTGAAACAGGGGAATCCACGGTAACACCATATACTGGCAGAGCCGTTAATAACATGCTGAAGATCAGCACGATTGAAAACAATTTTTTCATCTCTATTCTCCTCGTTTGTCTATTCATAACGCAAAGCGTCGATCGGATTGAGTCTTGCGGCTTTTCTTGCCGGCAAATATCCGAACAATATGCCGATTGCCGCTGAAATGGCAAAGGCTCCAAATGCCGCAGATGCCGATGCGGCCACCACAATTTCTTCTTCCAGTGCCACAACGATTATTCTCGATGCCAAATCTGAAAGGGCGTACCCAAGGCCGATGCCTATGAGTCCACCAATGGCGCTCGTGGTTGCGGCTTCAATGACGAATTGCTGTAATATATGATGTCTTTTGGCACCAAGTGCCTTGCGGATACCGATCTCACGTGTACGTTCAGAGACGGACACCAGCATGATGTTCATGATGCCGATACCGCCGACAACCAGTGAAATTCCGGCAATTGCAGCCAGAATCGTAATCATGATGTCGACCATGGAACTCATCATACTCAAAAGTTCTGTCAGACTGATGATTCTGTAGGCGTCCTGATCGCCAAACACCTCGTAGAGTTTGTCATCTATGATCTGTTTGGATTCTTTCACGAGGTCCTCATTTGCAATCCCAAACGTATAACTCGAAATGTTTCTGATGCCAGCGTATTTCGCGGCCACAGAATAAGGGATATAAATGGCATCATCACCACCACCTTCTTCTATTTCATCGGTCTCTGCATTTAGAACCCCAACGATTTCATAGAGCTGGCCACCGATTCTGAGCGTTTTTCCCAGGGCTTCTCCGCCATACCATTCATTGTTGATATAGGCGCCGACCACCGCAACTTTGTTCCTTCTGTCAATATCGACATAGGTGATGTAGCGTCCGGACTCAAGAGTGAACTTTTTCATGACCATATAGTCTTCACCCGTTCCGGTCACAGAGGTGTAATCGAGTGTCTCGTTTCCGATCTTCACTTTTCCGCCGAGGGACACTTGTGGGGATACCGAAGTCAGATATTCCGGATAGTCCTCTATGAGTTCATACATTTCCTCGGTCGAAACGGTTCTGGCTGACCCTCTTCCCACGACATTTACTGTAAGTAAGTCCGTGCCCATGCTTTTGAAACTGTCTACCATATAATTCTCAAGACCGTTGCCCAGTCCGACAATGACGATTACCGCAACGACGCCGATAATGATGCCGAGCATCGTCAAAAGAGAACGGACTTTCCGCGACCATATGTTGCTGATGGCCATTTGAAAGGATTTATATAAATTCATGCGTGCGTCACCTCCTGATCGGGGGTGCCATTGAAGATGATGTGTCCATCCTCGAGTCTAATGATGCGCTGCGCCTGTCCTGCGATTTCATTGTCATGCGTGATGAGTACTACTGTGTTGCCTTCAGAATGAAGCTTTGTGAGCAAATCCAGCACCTCTTTACCTGTTTTGGAATCGAGTGCACCGGTCGGCTCATCTGCGAGAATCACGGACGGGTTGCCCGCAAGTGCTCTGGCTACCGAGACACGCTGTTGCTGGCCTCCCGAAAGTTGACTTGGCAAGTTGTTGATTTTATCGAGCAGTCCCACTTTGGTGATTACCTTGGTCGCCTGTTCCACGCGTTCGCTTTTCGATAATCCGCCATACAGGAGTGGGAGTTCCACGTTGCCGAGTACGGAGAGTTTCGGAAGCAGATTGTACTGCTGGAATATGAAGCCGACCATTTTATTTCGGATGTCCGCCAGTTCGTCGTCGTCGAGTTCGCCGACGTCTTGACCACCTAGAAAATAGTTGCCGGAAGTCGGCACGTCAAGGCATCCGATGATGTTCATACAAGTGGATTTTCCTGAACCCGATTGTCCAACGATTGCAACGAATTCTCCAGGCATGATCTGCATGGACATTCCATCCACCGCACGCACTTCGGTCTCGCCCATTTGATAGATTTTGCTTAAATTTCTAAACTCTATGAGGGGCTTCATGGTTGCTCGACCTCCTCGTCAAACGGATCTTCGCCTTGAGGCGGACGGCCAAATGTGAAGGAGTCTTTTGCGACGCGTTTTTCTATGGCTACTTCATCTCCAAGGGAGAGTCCTTCTGTGATTTCAATGTAATTGAGATCGGAAATGCCGGTCTTCACGTCCAGGAATTTGTACCCCTCAGGTGCGTCAGCAGCTGATTCTCCCGGAAGGGTCTTAACGAGGACACGATCACCTCTGAGAACTGCTTCAGCCGGTATTGCAAGGACTGCAGTCTTCGATTCGATGACGATTTTCGCGTCGACATTCATGCCGGGCAGCAACTCGTCAGTCTGATCAATCTGAATGGTCACGGGGTAAGTGGTCGTGCCGCCGCTGGTGATGCCGTTGATGTTGACCTTGGTGACTTCTCCTATGAAGGTCTTGTCCTCAACCGCTTCTGCAGTAATGCTTACGGGTTGTCCGACATTTATTTTTTTGATGTCCAGTTCATCGATATAAAGGGTCATTGTTAGATGGCTCAGGTCGAAAATCGTGGTCAGGGCCTTGCCCGCCTCGAGCTTGTCGCCGGCTTTGTAGTTCTTCTCGATCACTGTCCCGCCGATTGGAGACAATATCATGTAGTTTTCAAGTGCGTCGTACTGGCTGTCGAGCGAAATTTGGGCTCTTCTGAGGTTGTTTTTTGCAATCTGAATCTCGTCCATGAGCATCGTACTATCGAGTATGAGCAGTACTTCGCCATCAGCAACGATGTCGCCTTCTTTGACGCGGATTTCCTTCACGTCGCCTGAGGTTTTTGAGCTTATGACGCTTTCGTCTTTGTATGCAAAATTGCCGCTGTCAAAACTGGCAATACTGCCCGCCATGGCTGTCGCCACGTGATCTGGTCTAAGCCCGCCCGGATTAATGACGTCAATTGTCACTTTATTTGTGATCATTCCGCCCGGGAGCACTTCATTGACTGTGCTGATTTCAGATATTTTGCCCTCTAAAGTTTCATAAGTATCTGTCACTGTGACCAGAACGGATTGGCCTTTTGCTAGTGATTTCGCGTCCTCACTGCCGAACGGGAGCGTGATCGTCATGACTGAGCTGTTTCTTACTGCTGCGATTGTTTGACCCATTTGAACGGTGTCGCCCACTTTGAGGTCGAATGTTACGATTGTTCCCGCCACATCAGAGCGCACAGTTAGGTCGTCAATGTTCTCGAGTTTACGATTGTAGTTTCTCTGACTTTCAGCCAGGCTGATTTCAGCTGTTTCAATGTTTGATCCCACATTTGAGCTGTCGATCTCAAACAGAATCGCATCTTTCTCCACAACGTCGCCTTCCTCAAAAGGTGCGCTGATCACGTCGCCCGACGTCAACGTCGTCACAACATATGAGTCCGCCGGCTTGAGCGTTCCAGCTCCGGAAAGCGATACGGTGATGTCCCTGTTTTCAGCGGCAACCATTGTGTACAGTTCCTCAGTACTCTCTCTTCGCTGTCCGATGTTTGAGACGAGGTATGGTATTCCTACTATCAATAGTACCGCTATCACACCAATACCAATAAGACGTTTCGTCTTCTTATTCTTTAAAAATGATTTCATGGGTTTAACCGCTCCTTTGACCTACTAAATTGATATTATTCGTTTATTCTATTTGTCTATTTTATTATATTACTTCTTGAATGTGAATTCAGTGTGAACTCGCGTGAGGAAAATCAACCGGGTACCAATTGAGGTACCAATTGGGGACAGGTGCAAATTGGTACCTGAGTCAAATTGATTTTCCTCTCGCGGGTTCACAAGTGGTTTTGCGCGAGTGTGGGCACTTAAGGCGTGCCCGCGCAGTGGTATTGCACTCTGGCGAGTGCAGTGGTTAGTGGTTGGGAAAAGAAAAGGTCAAGGTCATGTTCAAGGTCGTGTTCAAGGTCAAGGTCGTGTTCAAGGTCAAGATCAAGATTAAGTGAAAAAACCTTTGGGCGCAAAATACGCGCCCGACGCTATAGGCGCCAGGAAGCAGGTAGAACAGTAAAAGCAAAAGAATTAGGAAAAGAGGAAAATATGAGAGAAGTTCTCAATTTTTCCTCTTCTTCTTATGATATTTTGCAAATGTGCCGATTTGTATCAGTCCCCAATCGGATTTGTACTTGATCTTAATCTCTACACGGTGCGTTCCTCAGCACCAACGTCCTTCCCAACTACTGCATTCGCAAGAATGCAAAACTACATGGCGTCAGCCATAAACCACTGGGCTCGTCCGAGCCCAAAACCACCGGCGCGCACTTATCACCAGGTACCAATATGTACCTGTCCCCAATCGGTACCTAAATAGTCACACCGTACATTTCATGCAGCGCCTCAATATCCTTCTCAAGAGCCTCATTGATTGGAACGCCAGTTTCAGTGCGTTCCACAAAGGCGAGGTATTCTTTTTCGCCGGCGGTGTAGATGCGTTCTACGCCTGGGGCTTTTTTGGACGCCCGGAGTTCACGCAGTATATCGCCTGTGGTTTTTTTGAATTCATCAAGCGATGTGAAGGCTTCAACGTCGATTGCGATGAAGAAATGACCTAGATTGTATGGTACTTTTTTGCCGTCAGACATTCCGGAAAGCGCTCTTAGGAAAGCACCGCCCTGAAGTGCTGCGGATAAGATTTCAACCACTGCTGCATAACCGTAACCCTTGTAACCGCCGAGTTTTTCACCGATGCCGCCGAGTGGAGCCAAAGCGGCGCCGCCTGTGACGAGATCTCTTAAGACTGCTTCGGTATCAGTTCTTGGTTCTCCATCCGAGCCGATGACCCAACCTGCCGGCAGGTCTTTGCCTACTCTTTGGTAGACTTCAATTTTGCCACGCTGGGTGATGGAAGTCGCGCAGTCGAGGACGAAAGGAAACGCCTCGTCAGTTGGAATTCCGAATGTCAAAGGATTTGTGCCAAGCATGTTTTCGATGCCGAAGGTTGGTGCGATCGATGGTCTGGCATTGGTGCCGGTGATGCCGATCAGACCTTTTTCGGTTGCCATTGTCGGGTAGTAACCGGCGATGCCGTAATGGTTGGAATTTCTCACAGCCACCATGCCCATACCGAATTTTTGCGCTTTTTCGATGGCCAGCTCCATTGCGTATTTTGAGACCACTTGCCCCATACCGTTGTTGCCGTCCAGGACAGCTGTGGTCGGTCCGTCTTTGATCACGTCAATTTTCGTGATGGGATTTATGATGCCTTCACGAATACGATCTATGTAGATGGGTTTCAATCTGCCAATGCCGTGTGAATCGATACCTCTTTTGTCCGATTCGATCAAAACATCTGCACATATCGCTGCATCCTCAGCAGGCAATCCCGCTGATATGAATGTTTTTACCATAAATTCTTCCAGTTTGTCGAAACTCACATATCTCATAATGTCCCTCCCAAGTTTTGTTTATTACTTATTACCCCATAATTTTATATTACAACATAAAATTAACCGCCATTTATGCACCGCCGTTAAGTTACCGCCATTTGCGTACCTGGTACGCATAGAGTGGTAACTTATCAGCGGCAAAGCATATATGGCGGTTCTTATCATTCACTCATTTCTTCCATCAAAAACGCACCGAAGTATGGAACAAATTTGGCGACCCCGTTGACATTGAGGTGTCTTCTGTCATAGAAATCCATTGCGAGGTCGAGGCCGAGCTGATCAAAGTGCATGTTGAAGTCCTCAAAAGTGATGCCTTCGTCCAGTGCAAAGGCCTCCACCGCGTTGTAGAGTTTTTTCTCGTCTACTGTGGCGTTGGATGGCGCCTTGATCAGGATGAGTTCAAAACCTTCCTCACGGGAGAGTTCAACGAACTTCTCCAGGTATTCCATGGATTTGTCGAGGGGTTCAGACACATCCACAACAGCTTCCAGCTCATCGCGCGATTCAATCACAGTCACGGTCTCGAGCTGAACAAAACCACGGAGGGGATCGAGCGCTTCAAAATGCTCCAGCGTGTAATCATCGCGAGTCAATTCTTCCCAGCGGTCGTGGTATTTGAAGATGTCCAATATATAATTTCTGCGTTCGCCGTGAGGCACCGCAGCGTAAACCATTTCCACTTTGTTTCTGGAGAGTTTGATCGGGTTGACTGCTGAGTGAAGTGTGCCCTCGTCGGCGTAGTCCTCTTCCTGAACCACCATGTGCACTTCCAGCACCACAGTTTCAGGACTTTGTGTTTTCAGCGCCTCTTTCAGATAGTGATAGCTGATCCAAAGGGGTTGTTGTTGCGTAGCAAAGACATAGGATTTTAGACCGGTCTGCTCCTCGAGCATGCGAGGATCGATGGAGCAATACATATGGCTCGACCCGAAAAACATGACGTCCAGAGAGTCGACGGGCTCATTGTAGAAACCTCCGACCTTCAGCGTCATGTTCCATGCGCCTTCGAGGCTCTTTCGTTCCAGGATGTTGCTCACACCTGAAAATATCAACACAAAGCATATTATGAAAATGATGACACGTAAAGTTCTTTTAAATATCAGCATGCTATATCCTCTTCAAATAGTAATTAAAACTGGAAATATAAAAATTGGCTTTCGCTGTAACCCGGACCATAGATTCCGAAGATGATGATCGTAAAGATGAGGGCAAAGTAAACGCTCCACCTAAATAGCAGGCCTTGCCGTGCAAGTGTTGCCCGGATTTCGAAACCTTTTCTCTTGGCGATGCTCGTTCCGATCATTATGAAAATTCCGATCATAGCTACGGTCAGATTCGCTCTGGAAAGACCGAGTTCATAGAGCGAACCGTCACTGAATATCCACGGGTTCCACTCAAGTAAAATCCTGTCTATGATGCCTCGGGCCGCCGTGAAGTTCGGAGCTCTGAAGAAGATCCATGCGAAATTCACCAAAATAAAGGTGATGATGCCTTGTCCGAGCTGGTAACTGAAATTTATGCGGTCCACACCTAGACGATCCGCCACTTTCGCTTTGAAGGGACTCGTGATGAGTCCGATGACCTGGAAAATACCGTGAAGTGCGCCCCAGATCACAAAATTCCAGCTGGCACCGTGCCATAATCCACTCACTATAAAAACAATCATGATGTTGATATATTTTCTGAACTTGCCTTTGCGGTTCCCCCCGAGAGGAATGTAAAGGTAATCCCTGAACCATGTGCTGAGGGAGATGTGCCACCTTTGCCAAAACTCTGTGATGCTTCTGGCGAAGTAAGGCTGCTTGAAGTTTTCCATCAGGGTGAAGCCCATGACCTGGGCGGAGCCGATGGCGATATAGGAATAAGAACCGAAGTCGCAGTAGATTTGGATGCCAAAGAGAAGCGTTGCAATCACAAGTTGAAGTCCGGCGTACTGGGCATAATCACCGTAAACCTGGTTGACCAGTATAGCCACACGGTCAGCGATTACGAGCTTCAAAAAAAGCCCCCACAACATGATCAAAAGGCCCGATTTGACTCTATCATAATCGAAATAATGTCTCGCCTCAATCTGCACGAGCAGATTTTTGGAACGTTCAATCGGTCCTGCCACGAGCTGTGGGAAGAACGATACGAACAGAGCATACTTCGCAATATTCTTTTCAACAAAGATTTCCCGCCTATACACGTCCATTGTGTAGCTGAGTGCCTGGAAGGTATAAAACGAGATGCCGACGGGGAGGATCACATCAAATGTCGGTTGCATGAACTCGATGCCCATACTTGCCATGACCCTGCCAAGATTACCCACAGCAAAATCAAAGTATTTGAAAAAGAAGAGAATCGCCAAATTGGACGCAAAACTTAGGCCTACCCAAAGCTTTCGCTTGAAACGACTTTTCGTTGAGTCGATGAGTAGACCGCTAAGGTATGTGATCACAGTAGATGTCGCAATCAGCAGCGCGTATTTGGGATTCCAGCTCATATAAAAGAAATAACTCGCTCCTAAAAGCCAAAGGTACCTGATTTTATGGGGAACGAGAAAATAGATGAGTGTCACTATTGGGAAAAACAGCAAAAAGCTGAACGAGTTAAAAAGCATGATCGTATCCTTCTACTTTATGATTATTTTTCAAATTCTTTTCTTCTTTGGATCGTTTCAGCCAAGGCTTCAACGATGTCTGACTCATACCAGATGCCTGCATAACTTCTGAGTTCCTCTATGGCTTCCTCAGCAGATCTTGCCTCATGATAAGGTCTGTCCGATGTCATGGCGTCAAAGCTATCTGCGACAAGTATCACTTTCGCTTCGATACAGATGTCGTCCCCTTTGAGTCCTTTGGGATAACCACTGCCGTCAAGTTTTTCATGATGTTCGAGGACGATTTTCGCATAATGCTCATTGTCCATTTCTTTCATCACTATATTGTGTCCTGATTGTGGATGCTTTTTGATATTGTCGAATTCATCCACAGTAAGTCTGCCTTGTTTGTTCAAGATGTGGGCGGATATGTCGATCTTGCCGACATCGTGAAACTTTCCGGTATAGAGTACATTTTCGATTGTTTCTTCAGGCAACTGCATGTGCACAGCGATTTCCACTGCCAGATTGCCCGTTCTGTTGCAATGGTCTTCAGTGTATTGGTCCTTCTGCTGAATCTTATGAAGAAGATTCGATACACTTTCGATCATCACCATTTGTTCTTCCACCAGTCCTTTTCTTCGAATCATAAATAACACCGTATCCTCAATGACGCTCATATGATGCGTCTCAGTCAAGTTCTTAAAGGTGAACCTTTCCCCCGGCAAAATGTATTTGCCTGTATTGGTATGATAAAGTCTGCCACTGACCACAAAA
>Ga0255398_1096_pt1 | contig 13197 bp, 16 predicted proteins | sample ANMaggSeSYBR01K3_FD_182119 | JGI IMG/M metagenome (GOLD analysis project Ga0255398, IMG submission 182119) | Sediment cell enrichment communities from methane seep in Santa Monica Basin, California, United Staets - ANME aggregate JGI... | ecosystem: Environmental > Aquatic > Marine > Cold seeps >...
GTCTTGATGTCGCCAAGATATTCTCTTGCGATAACTTTCATGGCATTGATTACAGTGTCATGGTTTTTTTCATTAAGGCTAATTTGTCTTTGAACGATTTCTAGAATCTTCTTTGCAATGGATTCTTGAATATCTCTCTGCTTCAGAAAATCCACATAAAAATCTTCTTGAGAGGTCTGAGTAACTTCAGCAGCTGGAGTTTGATGCTCGATATGGTCCACTTTTTCGATAAGCAGCTGAACCATCTTTTTGAGTTCCACCATTTCCATATTGATTGTGGTATCCATCTTTTTCTCAGGATCAAGTGAGGAGAATTCCACAGACTTGGGTTGCTGTGTTTGGACGACCTGCTGTTCTTGTGGTCGGTTCACCCTTGATGTCGTAATAGGTTCATCTATGGCAGCCACTACCTCAATAACAGGCTTTTTGAAGAATTTAAACAATCCACCAGACTTTATTTTACGTGTATTGAGTATGACTGCATCCATACCAAGCTCGTTTTTAATTTTGATCATTGCTTCGTTCATATCTTTGACTAAATATCTTTTAACTTTCATTAAGCGCTCACCATCCCTGCAGACTCAACATCGATATCTGATTCTATTTCATTATATGATAAAACCACCAATTCTGGAATTGCCTGTTCGGTGATCCTTTTAAAGTAAAACCTTACAATTGGTGCAGTTACAACAATTGCTTGCTCTCCCATCTGTAAAAGCTTTTTGATTTCCTCTGACAGATGAGCCAGTATCGATTGAGTTGTCATTGGATCGATGGACAGAAATGTACCATTCTCATTTTGATCAATGGATTCCATCAACATATTCTCAAGCGATTGCTCAAGTGTGACGACCTTAGCCTGACCAAATGGAAAATATTGCTTTGTGATCTGTCTTGAGAGCTTTTGTCTTACATATTCTGTGAGAATATTCACATCTCGTGTCGAACGGGCATGATCTGCAAGTCCTTCCAAAATAGTCACTAAATTTCTTATTGAGATACCTTCTTTTAAAAGGTTTGATAGCACTTTTTGAATATCTCCAATCATCATCAAGTTTGGAATGAGTTCTTCCAGTAGCGCTGGATTGGTCTCTCTTATGTTGTCGATCAACTGTTTGACATCTTCTCTGCTCAATAGCTCATGGCTATGTTTTTTTATGACTTCAGTGAGATGTGTCGATATCACTGATGATGGGTCAACAACAGTATAACCTAACAATTCGGCTTTCTCCCTCAGATCGGATTTGATCCACTTGGCAGGTAAACCAAAAGCAGGCTCCACAGTGTCTATGCCTTCAACCTCACCTTCAACAGCACCAGGGCTCATTGCAAGATAGTGATCAAATACAATATTTCCAGTGGCTATATCATTGCCTTTGATTTTAATCAGATATTGATTGGCATCCAGTTGTATATTATCTCTTAACCGAATCATCGGTACAATAAGTCCCAGCTCAAGGGCAATCTGTCTTCTGATCATCACCAGTCTATCAAATAAATCTCCACCTTGGTTGGGATCAGCTAAAGGAATTATTCCATAGCCAAACTCAAGTTCAATAGGATCAACTTGTAGAAGTGGAATGATATTTTCCGGACGTCGCATATCTTCTCTTGAAGTATCTTCCACTTTTTCCTCAGTTTCAGCTTCTAATGCAATTTTTCGATCGCCTTGAACCGACCTATATCCCAAAATTAGTGCAATCGCACCGACTGCCAAAAATGGAATGGATGGAAGTGGAGTTGCTGCTCCAAGTAAAATCAATACTCCTCCGACTATATACATGACCACAGATCTGGCAAACAATTGATTGACCACATCGGTACCGAGACTTTCCTCGGATGCGGATCTGGTTACGATGATACCGGTCGCCACAGAGATCATGAGTGCAGGAAGTTGACTCACGAGACCATCGCCGACAGTCAAAAGTGTAAATTTCTCGATTGATTCTGGAAGTGATAAACCCATTGTGAACGAACCAAGCAAAAATCCTGCAAGAATGTTGATCACTGTAATCAAAATTCCGGCAATGGCATCACCTTTTACGAATTTACTCGCACCATCCATAGCTCCATAGAAATCCGCTTCACGTTGAATTTTCTTTCTACGCAGTTTTGCGTCATTCTCATTGATCAAACCGGAATTCAAGTCAGCATCAATAGCCATTTGTTTTCCTGGCATCGCATCAAGTGTAAAACGTGCGGCTACTTCAGAAACTCGTTCAGAACCTTTTGTGATAACCAGAAACTGAATGATGACAATAATTACAAATATAATAAAACCGACTATAGCATTTCCACCTATAACAAAGTTTCCGAACGCGGCAATAACATCTCCAGCTTCACCAGTACTGAGTATGTATCTGGTTGTGGAAATGTTAAGGGCGAGCCTAAACATGGTCGTTATCAGCAATATGGAAGGAAATACACTGAATTCCAGAGTCTCCTTGACAAACATGGATAAGACCAGTATGGTCAATGCCAATGATATGTTGAGTGCTAAAAAAAAGTCCAGAAAATTGAGCGGAATTGGTATGATAATCAGCATTATGATGATTATGACCAGTGCCGCAACACCGATGTCACTAAAACGCATTTATTGCCTCCTAAGCGTCTTTTTTGAGTGTATATACATATGCCAAAACTTCAGCGACAGCCTCATAGAAATCGGGAGGTACAAATGTACCGATATCCACAGATTTGTATAACGCTTGTGCAAGTGGTTTGTTTTCAACAATAGGCACCTTGTTCTCTGTGGCTACCCTTTTGATATTTTGTGCGATCAAATCTTGTCCTTTGCCTACTACGACTGGAGCATCACCCTTATTGGTGTCATATTTGATGGCAACTGCAAAATGAGTTGGATTTGTGATGACGACATCCGCTTTAGGGATTTCCTGCATCATTCTACTCATTGCGAATGCTCTTTGTTTCTCTTTGATTTTAGCTTTTAGTTGAGGATCCCCTTCGCTTTGTTTATATTCATCTTTGACTTCTTGTTTTGTCATCATGATATCTTTTCTGTTCTTCCATCTTTTGAAAGCAAAATCAAATACCGCAATCACAAGCAAAATAAGTGCAGACCTTATAACTACACCAAAGACCATATCCCACATGACAACTACAATTTGACCAGTCTCAAGTTCCATTGTAATCAGCAGTTCGCTGAGTCGAGTGTTCAAATACACCACAGAAACATATATGATCAAAGTAGCTTTAAAAACGGACTTCAACATCTCAACCAAAGATCGGGATGAAAACATATTTTTTAATCCCTTTAAAGGATTGATTTTACTCAATTTAGGTTTAATGGTTTCTACAGTGAACAAAACACCAACTTGCATATAAGAAAGCAGAACTCCTATGACCATAGCGACTACAAGTGGTGGCAATGACAATTTCAAAATGAGTAAAACCGTTTCTTGCCAAAGCAAGTTGATCCCATTTCCGGAATAAAGCAGTGATGTGTCTTCAGAAAGATGCATCGCAAACCGATAAAAACCAAACATCTCATCGATATAAAACTGACTTAAAAATGAGAGAGTAGCAAAAACAGCAAGTAGGGACAGAGCACCGTTTAAATCTTTTGACTGTGCAATCTGACCCTTTTCCCGTGTGTCTTTTATTTTTTTTGAGGTGGGTTGCTCTGTCTTCTCCTCAGAAAAGAGCTGTAGATCAAAATACTTAAGCATGAGTCACCTTCTTATGGGAATAGACTGAAAAACTTTTGCACATAATAGAATCCTGAATGAAGGATTTCTGAAAAAATCTCATAATAAAATGGCATCAACATGATGAAAAGCAAGAAACCGAAAAATATCTTAAATGGCATACCCAATATGAACACATTCATTCCCGGCATTGCTTTTGCAAGAAGTCCAAGGATTATATTAGCAATCAATACTGTGATTATGAATGGGGCGGCAACCTGAAATCCGATAACGAAAGTCTGTGCAAGAATTTCGAGAATCAACGCATATGCATTGAATGCAAAGAAATTCGACCCAAGCGGAATACGCTCATATGAAACGACTAGGGCTGTAATCAATTGATGATGTAGATTGAGTTGCAAAAAAATCAATATGGAAAAAATATAAAACAAGTTTGCAGTGATTGGAATCTGAGATTCATCCATGGGATTGACCACGTTCACCATTGCGAATCCAAGGTCCCTATCGATAATATCTCCTGCAAAATAAACAAAATTGAAATAAACAGTAAGAATGATTCCGATAAAAAGTCCTATGAAAATCTCACCTGTCAAATGGTAGGCAAAATCCCACACATTACTGACATCGTAAAGTATATTTGAAGTCACAAGTGGGTTGATTAATATTGTAGTAAACAGTACCAAACCGATTTTGATGGGCACAGGATAATTTCGACTGCCAAAAAATGGTGCGGTGAAAATCATACCTGCCAATCTTGCGCCTACTAAGATCAAATCCAACAAGGGTAACGAATATTGCATGAAATCCCCCTAATATATGATTAAGTCGATCATATTCATTATTTCGTTAGTGAACTGAACCAATGAATTGATGATCCAAGATCCAGTGAACATCAAAACCAAAAAAACAACGATGATTTTCGGCACAAAAGCCAATGTGGCTTCTTGTATCTGAGTCGTTGCTTGAAAAATCGCTATAAGAAGGCCTATTAAAAGACCACTTAGAAGCATTGGCGCAGAGAGAACCAGTATGATTTTAATTGCTTCCGAAAATAAATCTATAATCATTTCCTCAGTCATATCGCACCTCTATCACCTTATACTCAAAATCAATTTTTCAACCATCAGATGCCAACCATCCACCATTATGAACAGCAAAATCTTAATAGGTAATGAAATCATTACTGGAGGCAACATCATCATACCAAGTGCCATAAGTGTGGATGCGACTATCATATCCACAACTATGAATGGTACAAATATCAAAAAACCAATCTCAAAACTGAGTTTGAGTTCGCTGATTATAAAAGCCGGCACTACAACTGTCAAAGGTATATCGTCATTCGTTTCCACAGTATCTATATCCGCAATATCCAAAAAAAGCGCTAAATCTTTGGAACGTACTTGTCTCAACATGAACTCTTTAAAGGGTTCAGATGCAGAGTCAACCGCTTCTTCCAAAGTTACAGTGCCTTCAGATAATGGAACATATGCGTTTTCGTAAGCATCAGTAAAAACCGGGCTCATGACAAAAAAAGTCAAAAATAAAGCCAGGCCAATCAATGTCTGATTTGGTGGTGTGGATTGCAGCGAGAGCGCTCTTCTTACAAAACCAAGTACAATAACAATTCTTGTAAAGGATGTCATCATAATCAGTATGGATGGCGCAAGTGAAAGAACAGTCAACATGATCAAAATCTGAATACTGTTCGCGATTTCCACATCTCCATTTTCACCACTGATGCTTATATTGATGTCCGGTAAACCAATAGTGGTTGCTCCAAATGTTGGTGCCCCAAACTGTAGCAAAACCAACACAACAAAAAAAAGCAACAAAGTTTTTTTCATTCCCCCAAAATCATTCATCCCTTGATTCCTTATCTTTATCTCTTTTTATTATGGATTTCTTAAGTTGATCAACAAACGATGTACTTTTTACATCTTCCTTGACAAATTGTTCATGGGTCAAGTCCTCACGTTTATCAATCAGATGAATACCACTTTTGTCCATGGCCAGCACATAAAAAATATTCTCTAATTCCACTAATAACAAACTCTTATCGTTTGAAAGGAGGGTTCTTTCCACCACTTTAATGCGTCTGTCCTTCAAAGAGATATAATTTTTCTTAGTTATAGCCTTAGAGAATATCCATAATATGCATATAAATAATGTGGCTACAATAATGTATCTTATTGTAAACCACAAATCATCCGTTCGATTATAACTTGTAAGCGCATAGGTGAGATTGTACATACAAAATCACCTATCCCAATACTTTCTTAACCGCTTCAATTACACGATCTGCTTGAAATGGCTTCACAATAAAATCGCGTGCACCGGCTTGTATGGATTCGATTACCATAGCTTGTTGGCCCATAGCCGAACACATTACTACTTTTGCATTTGGATCAAACGATTTGATTTCTTTAACAGCTTGGATTCCATCTACCTCAGGCATTGTGATATCCATGATCACGAGTTCAGGTCTGAGTTCCTTGTATTTCTCAATCGCCTTTTGACCATTCTCCGCTTCACCGACAACATCGAATCCATTTTTTGTTAAAACATCCTTAATCATCATCCTCATAAATGCTGCATCATCAACAACTAATATTGTATTAGCCATAATTGTCCTCCTTAAAACTATTCATTAACTCTTCTCGGTATTATGATATCGGTAATTCTTATGCCGTAGTTCTCATCTACAACCACTACCTCACCTTTTGCGATTCTTTTACCATTGGCAAGTATATCCAGTGGTTCTCCAACAAGGCGATCTAGTTCAATCACCGTTCCAACACCAAAATCAAGAATCTCATTGATTTTTTTACCCGTTTTACCGAGTTCAACCGTGATTTCAAGAGGAACATCCCGAATCAAGTCTATATCATTATTATAATACATTTGAGCAGAATTGCTATCAAAATTTTCGAACTGAAGTGGCACCGCGTTTACTTTTTCCCCGGCTACTCTCTGTTTTGGCTCATCATCCTCATAATAATAAGCTTGTTTAGGAGGTTCAGCCTTAGGAGTAACTTTCTCTTCAGCAGGCATTTCTGCAGTACGTTTTGGAGCTTCAACCTTCGGTTCCGGTTGAGGTTTACCACCTATCAATGTGGAAACCATCTGCTTTGCGACCTGAATAGGAAGCACTTGCATGATTTCACTGTCAATAAGATCTCCTACAGTCATTCTAAATGATATTTTGACAACACGATCATCTTCATTTACACCGAATTGAGCATAATCCAGTTCAGCGATTTTATTATGAAAAGCCTCCGGTGGTGAAATATCTATTTTTTTGCCTAGCATTTCTGATAATGATGTCGAAGAAGATCCAATCATCTGATTCATTGCTTCACTGATGGCACTCAGATGTAGGTCATTTAGCTCACTTGATATGTTCGATCCATCGCCGCCCATCATGAGGTCAGTAATGATTTTAACATCTTTCTCATGTAAAATCAGAAAGTTTACACCTTCAATACCCATCTTATATGTGATATTGATGAGTACAGATGGATCTTTGAACTCTTCCGCCATTATTTTCATAGTGGTTTCATAGACTTTTGGTGTTGTTATCGTTACTTTTTTATTAAGCAAAGTGAAAAGAGTTGTTGCAGCTGTTCCCATGCTTATATTGCCTACTTCTCCAATGGCATCTGCTTCTTCTTCAGTCAATTCAGCAACATCCATCGATTTTGAAATCGGACTACCGCCGCCTAACAAAGCATCTATTTCTTCTTGAGAAAGCATATCAGTCATTTAATTCATCTCCTTCCTCTACTACTTCAGTAATCATAACTGCTACATTCTTTTTCTTGATCCCTGGTTTACCACGGAACTTTAGTTGATTCTCGACAAATATTTCAAATGGTTGATCCACGCTCTGATTCAGAAGTATGATATCACCCTTTTGCAGGTTGAGCAGCTCTGAAATGGATATGGTCGATTGTCCCACTACTGTGGACAAATTGAGTCTTGAACCGCTGATGCCCGATTCAAGCGCGCCACGTTCCTCCTCAGTGACATCTCTTTTGTTGCTGGTCGCAAACCAAAGCCTCGAACTTAAACTTGGTAGAATAGGCTCTATGACGAAATGAGGAATACAGACATTAACCATCCCCTCAACATCCCCTATGTGGATATTAAATGTCACTAGTGCTATGGATTCAGCCGGGGATACAATTTGAGCAAATTGTGAATTTGTTTCTATGTTCTCAAGCTTTGGCCTGAGCTCTACAATATTGCCCCAAGGTTCCTTTAGCAAATTGATGAATTTGATGAGTATGTTTCTAAGTAAAGTCATCTCTATTTCAGTAAGAGACCTACTTTCTTTCGATACGCCTCTAGATTTGCTGCTGCCACCCAAAACCCGTTCAATCATCGTATACGCTATGTCTGATGATACATCGATAATGATTTGACCATCAAACGGAGAGAAATCCACAATACCTAAAATTGCCGGATTGGAAATGGAGTTACTGAACTCAGTATAGATCAAACTCTGGACAGAAATGACATCCACTTCAATATATGTTCTTAAATATCCAGAAAGGAAGTTGTTTAAGAGTCTAGAAAAATTTTCATGTATGATTTCAAGTGTACGGAGTTGGTCTTTTGCAAATTTATCAGGTCTACTGAAATCGTATTTTCGAACCTTGCGCTCTTTTTTGTCTTCCTCAATGTCCCGAACGTCCACCTCACCGGTACTAAGCGCCGCGAGCAGTTCATCTATCTCATTTTGAGACATTACATCTGACATAAAACCACCTCCTCGTCTTGAGATTTATTATTATTGATGTATGAATTAAAACTATGTCAAAATAATTATCGGCAACATATCGTTATTTCTTAACCCTGAACCACAAAAGGTTGTATATATATATTGGTTATGACTTCTTCGTCAGTTTCCAGAACTTCGATGACCATGTCCATGATACGGTCTCTCAAGCGTTGTTTTCCATTCGCTTTCGCAATGTCCTCCGACAAAGTGGCGCGCATAATCTCATCGATGTTGTTTCTGATCCGCGTTTTATTCTTTTCGATTTCAGCAAGCATATCCTCATCGGTATATTCGATTGTCACTTGGTATTTCACGATTTTCGCACTGTCAGTATCCGCCAAATTGGAATACTCCTCATCCAGTTGGATCTCATAGTATACAATCGGCTTTTCTTTTGTGCTGTTGTTGAACAGTACCACTGCTACTACTCCAATAATTGCGAGCACAAGCACAATAGCAACGATTATTATGATTAATTTCTTTTTTCCCATTGATATTGCCTCCTGATTCGATTATTCGTTAACATCATTTGTCTCGGATCTGTTTATGACCACTATATCCACTCTACGATTCGCAGCTCGCCCATCTGCTGTTTCATTGCTGGCGATAGGACGATATTCACTGAATCCCGCAGCGGAAATTCTTGTAGGTATAAAACCGGAGTTTTCCACGAAATAACGTACTACATTTGTTGCTCTGTTTGTTGAAAGTTCCCAGTTGCTTGGATGAACCGGTGTATTGATCGGAACATTGTCCGTATGACCCTCGACCATGATTTCCTCATTGATCAGTTCTTCAGAATTTAAAAGTCCTGCGAGAAAATCAAGTATTCTAAATGACTCATTGTTTATAATGGCACTACCTGGAGAAAACAGGACATTGTCCTTGAATCTAATAACAAGCCCTCTTTCCTCAAGTTTAAGTTCCACTTGGGCTTGCATGTCATTTTCTTCAAGATAAGCTTCGACTTTTTCTTTGAGTTCTTCAAGTTTTTTCATTTCAACAACTTGCTCTTTTGACGTTTGACTCTCGGGCATCGCATCAAAGACAAATGGCGCCTCTGATAATGCTTTACCTCCAGATAATACGCCTGCGGATCCTTGGAAGGACTCCATGACCGCTTCGAATTTTTGAGCATCAATAGAAGAAAAGGCAAAAAGCAAAACAAAGAAACACATCAAAAGTGTAACCAAATCTCCATAAGTTGTCATCCATTCCGGTGCACCTGATTTTTGTTCAGGGGGTTTCTTTTTAGCCATTTTCTGACCTCGCCTCCTGTGTGCCTACTGTTTTTCTGACAGATGGCGGTAAAAAGACTTTGAGTTTTTCTTCAATGATTCTTGGATTCTCTCCGGCTTGTATGGAAAGCAGTCCCTCAACCATTACGTTTCGGATCAATACTTCCTCATTGCTTTTAAGACTCAATTTTCCAGCCATCGGAATGAATATAAGGTTGGCGAACAATGAGCCATAAAATGTCGTCAAGAGAGCAACCGCCATGGAGGGCCCGATTGAAGCGGGATCCGAGAGGTTTTGAAGCATGGCGACAAGACCGATAAGTGTACCGACCATACCAAATGCCGGTGCGAGTGTACCCATTGTCTCCAGCATGGATCTGTTTTTCGAATGTCGATCTGTGAGGTTTTCAATTTCAGTTTCCATAATATTCTTAACAAGTTCAGGATCTGTTCCGTCCACAATAAGCATGACTCCTTTTTGAAGGAAATCATCCTTTATTTCAGACACTGCTTCTTCAAGCGCAAGAAGACCTTCTCGCCTGGCTACGTTGGCAAGCTCGATAATCTTTGTGATGATTTGATCCACGTCAAATTCACTGTTTTTGATGGTTTTTGAAAATACTTTGCCTACGTTTAGGATTTCTTTTAGTGGATATGCCACTAGAAAGCCCGCAATTGTACCTCCAAGAACGATAACAAGTGATGGCGGGTCAATGTAACTGCCAAGGTTACTGTTGCTCATGATGCCCCAGCCGACGAGTACGAAACCCAGTACGATCCCAATAATTGTTGTTATATCCAAAATGAACACCTCGTTTGCATATTTTCTTTTGCTCTTACCTTATATATTGACTTATTTTTGCATTATATTCAAGAATACTTTTTATGACATCTTCCACATGTTCCTTGATAATGAGCTTTTTTCCTGTTGTCAGAGTGACCATTGTGTCAGGAGTTTCTTCAATAAACTCTATAAGTGCCGAATTGATGTAGATTGGATCACCGTTAAGACGCGTAACTTTGATCATAAATGCCACCTTTCATGATATAAACACGAAAACTACCCGTAGTCTCCTACGGGTAGATTAATTATCTCTTAAGATTGACAAGCTCTTGAAGAATCTCATCACTGGTTGTTATAACCCTTGAATTCGCCTGAAAGCCTCTTTGTGTCGTAATCATATCCGTAAATTGTGCCGCTAGATCCACGTTGCTCATTTCAAGCGCACCAGGTGTGACAGCACCAAAGCTGCCTGTTGCTGGAGCACCAAACTTAGGAGTTCCAGAGTTCGGTGTATCCTGGAACAAGTTTGCGCCAAGTTTCATCAAACCGGCTGGGTTGTCAAAGTCAACCAGTCCAAGGGTCTGAAGTATTTTTCTTTCTCCATTGGTATAGATTCCAATAATTTCACCTTTGGATGAAATATTGAAAGTATCGATTGTACCTGCGGAAATACCACCTAGTTGTACACCCTTTGCATCTGATTCTTGAGAATATTGAGTGAAAATTCTCACGTCATCAGTATCCGCATTGGCGAAAAACATCGAACGGTCTATATCTAGAACGATATCGGATGCGCCTGCAACAAGTTTGGTGAGTGTACCAGCAAAAGCAGTATCAGTACCTTCTGGATCACCAGGAGTATCAAGTGTGACAACGTCGACAATTTCACCGTCTTCATTGAATTTGGCGTATATTGGCTCCGCTGGATCGAGTACTATAGGTGTACCATCTGAATTTAAAAATTCCATTTCACGATATGAATATTTTGCAACGGTAGGTGCAGGAACCTCGTTGATCTTCGGATCGAGTGGGTCTATGGGTTGAGTTCCAGTCATAAACAAATTGTCACCAAAGTTGATGTTGAGTGTATGAATGTCACCAAGTGAATCATAGAGATCCACAGTTGTTGTATATTCTTCATCATTGAAGTTGAGGTTTCCACTAAAAGTCAAATCTTGCGTAGCCGTAGCTTTCTTAGTATCTGACATGTTGACTTGAATCGGTTTGAAATTGATATCGAGGACTTTGTAACCATCTGTGGTTACCAAAAATCCAAGTTCATCCATTGCAAAATTGCCGGCACGGGTATAAAACTTGTTTTGTGCGTTGGCATCATTGGTCACCATAAAAAATCCGGAACCATCCACCATCAAATCCGTAGCAATGTCTGTTCTTTGAATGGAACCTTTAGAGTGATTCACTGCAACTGCGGATACATTTGTACCAAGGCCCACTTGCATGGGGTTTGTTCCACCTCTTGAAGCTCCAGAAGAACTTGCACCAGCCAGTGTCTGGCTGTAGGTTTCAGCGAAAGTCACATTTGAAGACTTATAACCAACCGTGTTGACGTTGGCTATGTTGTTGCCTATTACATCCATGCGCAACTGGTGTGCTCTTAGAGAAGAAACACCAGAAAACATTGATCTCATCATATCGTTAACCTCCTGTGTCGAGCAGGTGCCCTTATCAATCAGTCAAAGGGCTATAGCTTCCTTAAAAGGTCCAGCTAAACTATTACTGCTCCATCTATGTTTGTAAATACGTTGTCTTTTAATTGATCCTCCGTGACAGCTGTGATGATTGTATTGTTTTGTACACTTGCGATAAAAACCTTGTTGTCCATCATGATTAGAGCTTCACGGACACCTTTGCTTTTAGCTTTTCCAACACCATCATTGATTCTGCTCATTTCTGAATCAGTCAGTTCTATTTTTCTTGAATTCAAACGGTCCATGGCATGCTTTGAAAATTTGATGCCATCTTTTTCACGAATTTTATTCAGTACATCTTCAAATGAATTTTGACCACTTACTATTGGTCTTTGACTTACCTGTGCAGTATCCGCAGGGTTGATCTTCACACGTCTCTGCATATACTCGTTGTTCATTTTAATCGGACTCATTGATTCACCCTCTTACTACATTTGACCCAATAGATCGAAAATTTCATTGTCTTCCACTGCATCATCATTTGAATTTTGACCGATATAAGTGGATAACATTGCATTCATTTTCATTAATTCCTCAAGTATTTTGGTGTTTTGTGCAAGCAATGCTTCGTTACCGCTTTCTCCTTCAACTTCTTCGCTATCACCAGTGCCTTTGCCCATACCTTCAACCAAACTGTGTAAATCTTCAAGTTGTTTTGAAATCAAGGAATTGAGGCTATTGGTACTTTCAATTGAGGAAGAAATGTTAGCCAGTTGCTCCACTGATGAAAACTGCGCCATTTGCGCCATGTATTCAGCATTGTCTGTGGGATCGAGTGGATTTTGATTTTGAAGTTGAACCATCATCAGTTTCAAGAATGCGTCTTTATCCAGAGTTTGACTCTTTTTCCTGACTTCATTGGCCTTGTCGTTACTGATGGCATTTAGTTTTTCAATCTGATCTTGTGTAAAAGATCCGCTGATTGGAAATGACATTTTTACCTCCTATCCCAAATAGTTGATTGTCGATTCTTCATACATGTCATATTGATAGTTCTGTCCTTTGCTCGCGA
>Ga0255398_1097_pt1 | contig 13140 bp, 9 predicted proteins | sample ANMaggSeSYBR01K3_FD_182119 | JGI IMG/M metagenome (GOLD analysis project Ga0255398, IMG submission 182119) | Sediment cell enrichment communities from methane seep in Santa Monica Basin, California, United Staets - ANME aggregate JGI... | ecosystem: Environmental > Aquatic > Marine > Cold seeps >...
ACCACTCTTCAAGGAAGATATCATCTGTTCAAACAGCAACAGCTATACTGAATTCCAGGAGACCATCAAGAAAATCATGCTGCCTCAATGATGTTAGTTTCCATAGTGATCCTGAACTGGAACGGTGAGGAGTACCTGAAGAAATTCCTCCCTGAACTGGTCCGCTACAGTGATGTGCCTGGGACCGAGATCGTTGTAGCTGACAATGCTTCCACCGATAATTCCATCCGGTTCATAGAAGAAAAGTACCCGGAGATCCGGATCATCAAACTGGATAGTAATTATGGTTTCAGTGGAGGGTACAACCGGGCATTTGAAGCACTTGAATCCAAATATTTCCTGTTGCTTAACTCCGATATTGAGGTGACCCCCGGATGGATGGCTCCATTGCTGGACCGGATGGAAGGGGATGAAACCATAGCAGCATGTACACCAAAAATAAAAGACTTCAACAACCGGACGTTTTTTGAATATGCCGGAGCGGCAGGTGGTTATATCGACAAGTACGGATATCCTTTCTGCCGGGGCCGGATCTTTGATCACCTGGAAGAGGACCGGGGACAATATGATGATGCTGTTTCAGTATTCTGGGGCTCGGGAGCATGCCTGATGGTGCGATCAGACCTATACAGGCAAGCCGGTGGTCTCGATGACAAGTTCTTTGCACATATGGAAGAGATAGACCTTTGCTGGAGGTTGAAACGAATGGGATACGAAATATACTTCGTTCCCCAATCCACCGTGTATCATGTGGGGGGAGGAACCCTGCCCAAGAGCAATCCCATGAAGACCTTCCTCAATTTTCGGAATAACTTGTTGCTGCTCTATAAAAATCTGCCCCCCGGGCAAAGGCGAAGAACCATATCCATAAGAATGCTGCTTGATGGGATTTCTGCCTTCAGGTTCCTTCTGCAGTGGTCTCCCAGGGACTTTTTGGCTGTGTTCCGGGCCCATGTTGCTTATTATGGGATGAAAAGTTACTACAGAGGGATGCATAGAAACAAAAGTCGTGAAAACAAGGCTATATTTGCAGAAATATATCCGGGAAGCATTGTTGTAGATTTTTTTCTCAAAGGGAAAAAGAGATTTGAGCAGCTGAACCAATAATGCATTCGCAGGGTAACTTTAGAGGTACCCAACAAGAAAAATCTAAGGACACCATGAGATCAAATATTTTGGAAGGAGTATCAAATCTTCCCCTTGTGTTGAAGAACAGCAGTCACTATTACCCCTCAAACACGGCCCTGGATAGTGTGGACGGAACTTCCTACAGCTATAAAGAGCTGGATGTGGCGGCGAGGTACATTGCCACCATGTTACAGAGCTTCGGAATGGGAAAAGGAGACCGGATTGCCATCTTAAGCGAGAACAATCCACACTGGGGCATTGCCTATTTCGGGATCATCACAGCAGGTGCCATCACTGTACCCATTCTACCTGATTTCCAGGGTTCCGAGGTGATATCAATCCTTGAACATGCGGAAGCAAAATCCATCATTATTTCAGGCAAACTCATATCAAGGCTCGATGCCGGTTTGCCCGATTCGGTGGAACTGGTCATCAACCTGGATAATTTCCAGGTGCTGGATGTGGAGGCCGGGAAAATTACCCAACCCACCGGCACTCCCGGACAACTGCATAAACTGGAAGTAAATCCTGAAATGTTAACAGATCAGGACTCCCTCTACAAAGCTGAACCCGATGAACTGGCATCCATCATTTATACATCAGGAACAACCGGCAGATCCAAAGGCGTGATGCTGACCCACAACAACATCCTGAGCAACGCCAAAGATGTAAGAACCATTCACCAGGTGGTTCAGGAAGACCGGTTCCTCTCCATACTTCCCCTGGCACACACCTATGAGTTTACCATCGGATTTGTTGTTCCTTTGCTGAACGGTGCCACCATACATTATATCGACCGGGCTCCAACAGCCTCTTACCTGGGCCCCGTGTTACAGAAGCTGGCTCCAACCACCATGCTGACTGTACCCCTGATCATTGAAAAGATTTACCGGGCAAAGATCAAACCAGCCCTCAGCAAATCGCCCCTGATTCGGTTCCTGATGAAAATCGGGATCACCCGCAGGTTGTTGTCTAAGGCCGCTACCCGCAAACTGTTGAAGTTTTTTGGAGGAAACCTGCGTTTCTTTGGAGTAGGAGGTGCGCCCCTGGCTCCCGATGTGGAAAGATTCCTTCTAGACGGTGGTTTCCCCTATGCCATCGGCTACGGCCTCACAGAAACCTCTCCCATGCTGGCAGGATTTGGCCCATCCCATGCCGTCTACAGGTCAGTCGGAACCTTAATGAAAGGCGTTACCCTGAAGATTCACAATCCCGATCCCTCTACAAAAGAGGGTGAAATTGTTGTGAAAGCTCCCTATGTGATGAAAGGGTACTACAAGGATGAAGAGAAGACAAAAGAGGTCTTCACCAAGGACGGATTTTTCCGCACAGGCGACCTTGGATATATCAGTAAGAAAGGTATCCTGTATATCCGGGGCAGGTCGAAAAATATGATCCTCGGTCCCAATGGAGAAAACATTTATCCTGAAGAAATCGAGGCACTTATCAACAGCGAAGAGATTGTCAGTGAATCGCTGGTCATGCAATACAAAGGAAAACTGATAGCACGGGTACACCTCGCCGATTTTCAACAACAGTTACAGACAAAAGCGGACGAGGTTCTGGATGAGCTGCTCATTCGGATAAATCAGCATGTGGCTCTGAACTCCAGGCTCCAGAAGATGATCCAACAGATCCAGCCCTTTGAAAAAACCCCCACCCAGAAGATCAAGCGGTTCCTCTATAACTAAACAAGGTAGGGAGTAAGCTTCTCCAGACCCATAATGCGGCTGCCCTTCACAAGAATGTGGTACCCTTCGGGCTGATCTGAACCCAGGTAAGCTTCAAGCTCCACTGTATCCCTGAAAACATTCAATTGTGAAGATGGTTCGCTCACTTCACCGAACATGGGGCCCACAAGCATAACATGGTCCACGGGAGTTGTTCCGATCCAGCGAACCAACTCCCTGTGTTCTGCCATGGCAGATTTCCCCATCTCGGCCATATCTCCCAGGATGAGCATGATGGGCGGCGAAGCATACTCGAGCAGACCGCCAATGGCCTCACGCATGCTGGTTGGATTGGCGTTGTAGGAATCCAGGATAACGCTGTTCCGTTTCCCGGCAATAAATTGTGAACGATGGTTTTCAGGTGTATAATCACTGATGGCTTCCTTTATGGAATCAGCCGGGACTCCAAAATGATACCCCACGGCAGCTGCGTAAAGAATATTTTGCAGATTATAGGCCCCTACCAGCCTGGTGTAAACATGATGGATAGTCCCCGCCAACATCAGCTCAACCTCCAGAAATGGAGATTGATTCAGTATGCGGCTGCTTACCGGTATCGAGCTACCCTCTCCAATCACAAGAGCTTCAACACCCGTCTCTGCGGCCTTTTTCATAAGCAGTGGATCACTACCATCGATGAAAGCCTTTCCATGATGGGCAGACAGGTACTCGTAAAGTTCACCCTTTGCACCCAGAACTCCTTCGATGTTACCAAATCCTTCAAGATGCGCTTTCCCCACATTCGTGATCAAACCAAGGTCAGGAGCTGCCATTTCAGCCAGCTTCTCTATTTCACCAGGATGATTTGCACCCATTTCAATGACTGCCACTTGTTCCTTCTTCAGAGAAAGGAGCGTAAGGGGCACACCGATGTGGTTATTCAGATTCCCGACGGTGGCAAGTACGCTGAATTTCCTGGCAAGGATGGCAGCCACCAGCTCTTTGGTGGTAGTTTTCCCATTGCTTCCTGTAAGGGCAAGTAATTTGGACGATACCTGTGTGCGGTGATGATGTGCCAGCAGCTGTAATGACTCCAGGACAGAAGGTACGCAAAGCACCCCCGTTTTTCCACCCAGGTCATCTCTTTCGGTGATGGCTAGTCGACATCCCTTTTGAATTGCCTCGGGGACAAACCTGTTGCCATCAAAGTTTTCTCCTTTGAGTGCAAAAAAGAGGGATCCTTTAACATCCTGGCGTGTATCGGTACAGATGCCTCCGGATAAAAGAAATTCTCTATAAAGCGTATCGAGGGTCATAAGTAGTAGAAAACTGCTCTTTTTTAGTCTTGCAAAGACTAAGTAACAGAAGGCTGTCCCGAACAGAAACAGCCTTCCAATATGGTATTGATCATTCCTTTAAAATCCGGTTGGAGTTCCCACGCGGATCATGGCGCAACGGAAGCCAAGGTCATCCCTTGATTCTGTTTCAATCAGGAACCTGCGCTCACCAGGACTCAGCCAGTAGGCCCTGTCCTTCCATGAACCACCCTTATAGACCCTTACCTGGTCATTCATCAACGAAATCCTCTCCGTTTCATTATTTACATACATGGATTGTGAACCTTCATATGTCTGGTTGTCCTGCTCTCCTTTTTCAAACACAGACTCCTTGTCACCATCCCGGTAATTCCTGTAGTCTGATTTGCGGTAATTGAAACGCCCTTCAGCATCTGCTTCAGTGATGGCCTCACGGCGGAGGTGTCCAAGACTGTCAATAACAGGACTTCCATTGGCATCAATGGTCAGCTTGTCAAACTGGTTTCCGCGGAACGGGCGAAAATCAGCCACATCTTCGTATGACATGGGCCGGTAAACATCCTGGACCCACTCATTCACGTTTCCTGCCATGCAGTAAAGGCCATAGTCATTGGGCCAGTATTGTTTTACAGGGACAGTAATGGATCCGGCATCATTCAGGCTTCCGGCAACACCCATCAGGTCTCCTTTACCCCTTACAAAGTTTGCCCTCATCTCTCCCATGTGCCTCTGCTCGTCATTTCTCACATTGTGTCCGTTCCATGGATAGGTTCTCCGTTCCCAGAGCAACTCATCCACCGTATTTCCAATGAGTCCAAGGGCTGCAAACTCCCATTCAGCTTCGGTGGGGAGCCTGTACTTGGGCAACAGGATACCATCTTCAACGGTTACGAGCCTCGACTCCACATTTGGGTTCAGGCTCTCAATGGGATTGATAATGTTGGGTGTGTAAATGCCGTAAATATAAGCTTCTGTATTGAAGTTGCGTTCATCCTGCTGATCTGTGGATAGCTCAATGTGACCCATCTCCACCATGATCATTTCATTCACCCTGTCGGTCCTCCAAATACAGTAGTCATTGGCCTGTAACCAATTCACACCCACAACCGGGTATTCATTAAACGATGGGTGACGGTAGTAATATTCTACGAATGGCTCATTATAGGCCATTGGATCACGCCATACCAGGGTATCGGGCAAAGCGGCGTTCACCACCTGTGGGTTGTTAAGTCCAAACACACGGCTCAGCCAGTTTATGTACTCCCGATAGTCCACATTGCGGACCTCTGTGATGTCCATGTAGAAGGAGCTTACAGTCACCCTGCGGGGAACACTGTTCCATTCGTACAATACATCATCCTGAACCCTACCCATGGTGAAAGTACCACCTTCAATCAGCGTAAGACCCGGGCCGGTTTCCTGTTCAACCGCAGTCTTCACCTCAAAACCTCCATTCTCAGGGTCATTGTAGGCCCATCCTGTGGTTGTTGAGACTTTACCTGAGGAGGTAACATCTGGTCCACCACATCCCGCCAGTATCAGTGCTACCAGTACAACCGGGATCAGTCTCATCATCATTTTCATGGCTTAATTGTTTTAATCTGTTTGTAACAAGGGCTAATATAAAAACTTCTACCAAAAGTAACTAAATTTTAGGACATTTTATTGCCCTGTGTTTCGTTGATTTATAAAGGTTTTCAAAAATTATCACCAGCGAAATCTCGTGGGCTCCCATGCTGGGAATCCGCAGATCGGGTGCAGATAATTTGGCATCATAACTATACCTGAACCTGAATTGGTCATTGCCATAGCCCAACGAAAAGATCGCCGTTCCAAATGAAAACAACAGGTCCTGCCGAAACCACACACCCCCGATCATACTTTTGTACAGAACTTCAAGACCATAATTCAGCTGTTGATAAATATCTTGTTGCAGGAATACAATGTTCGGTGAGAGTTGCAGTACTTCCCTGCCCAGCCTCTTCTCATAAATGGGGATCATAGCCCCCATGTGGGCCGTATATTTCCTCGATAATTTTGTATTGGGATCGTCCGATGGAGAGGTATATGGCTGCAGCAGATGGTGAACAGCAAAACCTCCGTAAAAATTCCTGTAAAATCCACCGCCTCCCACCGCAAAATCAGGAAACACCTTGGAGTAGCCCTGGAGTGTGACCGAAGTAATTCCAGCCAGCTCATCGGGAAGGATTAGTCCATCCGGATTCAAATTCCGTTGTCCCACAGATGCCTGAAATCCCCCGGTTATCGTAAGCTGTGAGGTTACCTGCAGGTGATAGGAATAAATGGCATCCAGCGACAGGGTATTGAAAACTCCTCCGCCAAGTCTGTCATTGATGATGTGGATCCCTACACCGCCCTGCAGTGGCTCCACGTACTGTTCATAAGAAGCGTGATAAGTTGAATAGGGGTCTGTGGCTCCGGGCCACTGGTTGCGGTAACCCAGGTATACCTTGGCCGGTCCTTCCACGCCTGCCATGGCCGGATTCATAAAAAGCGGATTGGCATAGAACTGCGAAAACGACGCATCCTGTGCCCATCCGTTCAAAACAGACAACAGCAAGCCTGCAATGATTCCGTTTATAATATGTGCCTTCTTTCCTAACACCCTAACAATTTCCCCTTTTGCAACAATAATTTGAAAGGATCGTTATAGTATCAACGACTAAACGAACAATAAAATATATAGTTTTGTTGCGTGTCGCATTTTTTCAAATGAACAAGCTGATTTTTCTTATTTTTCTGCACCTGTCCATTGTCCTTACCGGACAGGTTGAATCCGTTGTTATTCAATGGGATATAAGCCATAACCTTCCCTCCTTTCCTCATGCTTTATACGCAGATGGTGAAAATACGTTACCATATATAACAAGAAAAATTCCATGGAGTGCTAATGGGAAGCTACCTGTTGTGCACCTGGAGGTAAACGAAACAACTTCTATCGGGGAGGATTTGGGCCTGCGCATATTCACCGGTCATGTGAAGGAAACCCCCTTGCTTGAGTATTCCCTGGCAAGGGAAGCAAAACAATCCTTCGTGCTGGTAAAGGTGCTGCCATTCCTCAGGAATGCAACGGGTGGACTGGAAAGAGTGAATTCCTTTGAGATCCAGATGAGCCGCGAAACACCCCTTGCAGCCCTGAAAAGCAGTATCACGGGTGACTGGGCATCCGGTTCTGTGCTTGCCTCAGGAAACTGGATCAAAGTATCGGTGGAAGGGAGCGGCATACACAAGATCACCTATGAGCTTTTGCAGGAATACGGACTGCAGAATCCGGCCAGTGCACGGGTGTATGGATCAGGGGCAAGGATTCTTCCGGAAAGTTTCTCACAGGGTCATTTGGACGACCTCCAGGCTATTCCTGTTTACATGCACAAAGGAAGTGACGGAATGTTCGGTCCGGGTGACTTCATTCTGTTCTATGCACATGGTCCGGTAAGCTGGGAGTACCTGGCTGAAGAAAACATGTTCATCCACTGGCTGCACCCCTATTCATGGAAAGGGCACTACTTCCTGACCGACAGTCAGGGACCGGCAGATGCCCCCGAAGATGCGGAACTGAGCACAACTGCACCTACACATACCTCAGTGGATTACGATTTCAGGGATCATTTTGAGGAAGAGACCTACAACCTGATCAACTCGGGCAGGGAGTGGTATGGCGACAATTTCAATGTAAACCTGGAAGGGAATTACCCATTTGCAATCCCGGAAAAGGTGAACGGTGAGGATATAAAAATCAGGGTGGCTGCGGCAGCCAGATCCAACGTCACCTCATCATACATCATTAAAGCCAACAATCAGCAGCTGGGATCGATGGAAATAAACGGGACCGACCTGAGTAACTACACGGCTACCTATGCGTACGAAAAGGCGAAGGTATTTAATTATCAGCCCGGGCAGGATAACATCACCATTACCGTGGCTTATCAGCGACCCAATACCAACTCCGAAGGCTGGCTGAATTCCATCACCATCAACGGGCGAAGCAGGTTAAGAATACAGGACAATGAGCTGGCCTTCAGGGATTCCAGAAGTTCCAGTCCGGGAAATGTGACCGAATTCAAGCTGGAGAACAGCAACAGCAATACGGTTATATGGGAGATTTCCGATCCGGCTGAACCACACAACATTGACTATTCCCTCTCAGGCTCCACGGCAATTTTCAGGTTAGAGACTAATCAGACCAGGGAATTCATCGCATTCAATATTGATGGAAGTTTTCCCTCCCCCAATTATACCGATGAGGGACTTGGCGCTATTGAAAACCAGAACCTGCACGGCCTGCAACACCCGGATTTAATCATCATCACCCCGGAGATCTTCCTGGAAGCTGCACAGGACCTGGCCGATCACAGGGAATCCAAGGATGGCCTGGATGTGGCCGTGATCCTCCAACAGCAGGTATTTAACGAGTTTTCGTCGGGGAATTCCGATGCATCGGCCATCCGCAATCTCATGAAGATGTTTTATGACCGGGCGGGTGGTTCTGAAGATTATTGCCGTTACCTGCTGCTGCTGGGTGATGGCTCTTACGACAACCGAAACAAAACAGCTTTCAATCCCAACCTGCTCCTTACCTACCAGTCGGCCAACTCCCTTTCTCCCATACGATCCTATGTGTCAGACGATTATTTCGGACTGCTTGATACGGACGAGTCCATGTACGACGGTTTACTGGATATCGGCATCGGGCGACTGCCGGCCTCCACCCCTGAAGAGGCCCGGGATCTGGTGGATAAGGTTATCTCCTACAGCGACCCGGCCAACCAGGGCGAATGGCGGAACCAGCTCTGTTTTATCGGGGATGATGAAGATTCCAACATACACATGCGCCAGGCCGATGAGCTGGCCACCTATGTGAAGAATAATTATCCCGGTTACAATATCAATAAGGTCTACCTGGATGCCTATCAGCAGGAGAAAGTAGCCACCGGGTTTCGCTATCCGGAAGTAAACAGGGCCATCAATGACCAGATGAACCGGGGGGCACTGATCCTCAATTATACTGGTCACGGAGGATCCGGTGGCCTGGCACATGAACGGGTCCTTACCATGACCGAGATCAACGCCTGGACCAACCAAAACATGTTGCCCCTGTTTATGACCGCTACCTGTGAGTTCAGCAGATACGATGAGTATGACCATAAACTTGACCAGGAGGTTACATCCGCCGGTGAAGAGGTGCTCCTCAACACTGAAGGCGGGGGAATCGGGCTCTTCACTACCACACGGCTGGTTTACTCGGGCCCGAACCATGTGCTCAATGAGAAGTTTTACGACATGGTTTTCGAAAAGGACGACAATCAGCAGAACTACCGCCTGGGGGATATCATTGCCTACAGCAAGAACAATACAGGAGCGGGAATCAATAAACGCAATTTCACGCTGCTCGGCGATCCCTCCATGCGACTGGCCTACCCTGAACACAGGGTGGTGACCGATTCCATCAACGGGGTGGAAATCACTTCTGACCAGGATACGCTGTCAGCTTTTGAATGGGTAACTGTATCGGGACACCTGGAATCCCAGGATGGATCTATGATGGATGATTTCAGCGGATCGGTATACCCGCTTGTATTTGACAAGGAAAAGAAGATAGAAACACTTTCCAATGATAATGATCCGGTATGGAGTTTTAAAGCCAGGAACAGCATCCTTTACAGTGGAAAATCCACGGTATCAGACGGGCGCTTTACTTTCAGCTTTTTCGTACCCAAAGATATTAATTATGCCTTCGGTCCGGGGAAGATCAGTTATTACAGCAACAATTCCCTGGTGGATGCCCACGGCTCCTTTGATGGTTTCCGGGTGGGAGGTATTGGATCTGAGAATGCTTCCGACCTTGAGCCGCCCGTCATCGATATCTTTATGAACGATACGTTTTTTGTGTCGGGCGGTATTACAGATCCCGATCCCACACTGCTGGTTTATGTAAGTGACAATTTCGGGATCAATACCACAGGGAACGGTATCGGGCACGACCTGATCGCCACACTTGATGATGACCGGATCAATGCCATCATCCTCAATGAGTTCTACCAGGCTGAAACCAACAGCTACAACTCCGGCACCATCCGGTACCCTTACCGTAACCTGGAAAACGGACGCCACGATATTGCTGTGAAAATCTGGGATATCCATAACAATTCGGCAGAGTCGAACCTGGAATTTGTGGTGATGGAATCGGAGGAAATGCTCCTAAAACAGCTGTACAATTACCCCAATCCGTTCTTTGACCAGACATGGTTCAATATTGAACACAACAGACCAGACCAGGAACTCACACTGGTGCTTACCATCTATAACCTGTCTGGTGCAATGGTGAGGATCATTGATACCCGGATCTTCTCAGGAGGTTACCGTCTGGACCCTGTTATGTGGGATGGAACCTCTTCCGGGGGAAATCGGCTGGCCGGGGGAGTATACCTTTATCGTGCCACCCTCTCCACGGATGACAGGGAATTGGCCTCAGAGAGTGGAAAACTGATCATCGCGCGATAATATTATGGGGACCTCTAAAGACTGGTTTTGTAATGAGAACGAGCGAAAAAGGAGATAGCAAGGCGGAAGGCAAAATATTCCGCAACCGTAGCCGTTCGTAATAGAAAGCAGTTTTTAGAGGTGCCCTTATGTGAAATAAAACTTATACCATGCATACTAAAACAGCCCGGTTTACGTACTTAAAATGTGCTGAAGATGACGGCTTTTTGCCGAACAAGTGTTATATTTGAGGACCAAAACTGAACATATGTCAAAAGGATTGAGATCAGGATTAATCGCGTTGATTACCGGATCATTATTTGTAACTGCAATTAATATATCAGGCCAGATCAGTTCTGGTGAGCTAGGTGGGGGTGAACTAAATACCATTCAGACTTCATTACCATTCCTGACCATTGCTCCGGATTCCAGGTCAGGTGCCATGGGTGATGTTGGGGCAGCCACCACACCCGATGTGAATTCCCTGCACTGGAATATTGGGAAATTTGCTTTTATTGACAGCAAAGGCGGATTCGCCATTTCATATACACCCTGGCTCAGAAACCTGATCCCGGATATTAACCTGGCCTATCTTACCGGCTTTTACAAGGTTGACGACCAGCAGGTAGTCAGTGGATCGCTGCGTTATTTCTCACTGGGGAATATCATTTTTACAGACATTACAGGCACGGTTACAGGTCAGTATAATCCCAACGAATTTGCAATTGATGCAGGTTACTCCAGGCTTTTCACAGATAATTTTTCCGGGGGGATTGCCTTCAGGTATGCACGTTCCGACCTTACCTCCGGTCAGAATACTTCCGACGGACAGGCAACCAAACCGGGGACCTCCTTTGCGGCTGACCTTGGCTTCTACTACCAGAATGATATTGATGTTGGATCCAGCGACGGACAATGGGCTGCCGGTGCGAGCATAACCAATATGGGTACCCCCGTAGCCTATACCGTGGATGCTGAAAAGACCCCCATACCGACCAATCTCAGGCTGGGAGGCCGGTTCACTTATAACATTGATGAATACAACACTGTATCATTTCATGCGGATCTGAATAAATTACTGGTACCCACCCCGGCGGTATATACCACCGACACAGTCACAAATGATGAGGTGGTAATTCGCGGGAAGGAAACTCCCGGATCGGTTGTAATGGGAATGTTCCAGTCCTTCTATGATGCCCCCGGTGCAATGAAGAGTGACGGATCCTACAGTACATTCAAGGAGGAGATGCATGAGATCGCATACAGCGTGGGGGTTGAATATTGGTACAGGAGCCAGTTTGCCATCAGGTCAGGTTATTTTCACGAACACTCCACCAAGGGGAACAGGAAGTATTTTACAGTGGGTGTGGGTCTGAAACTGAACGTATTTTCGCTGGATTTCTCATACCTGGTACCCACCAACGGCCAGAACAGCCCACTGGCCAATACGCTCAGGTTCACCCTGGGATTTGATTTTGCAAGCCTGAATCTGTAATTCCTTCCTATGAGTTTCCGGATTGGTTTCGGATATGATGTGCACCGGCTGGAGACAGGGTTGCCTTTCTGGCTTGGCGGCATTGAAATTCCCCATGTAAAAGGGGCTGTGGGCCATTCAGATGCGGATGTTCTGCTCCATGCCATATGTGATGCTTTGTTGGGTGCCGCAGCGCTGGGCGACATTGGTCAGCACTTTCCTGATACAGATCCCTCCTTCAAAGGCATAGCAAGCACCATTCTGCTGCAACAGACCATCGACCTGGTCAGAAAGCAGGGATACGAAATCAATAACATTGACTCCACCATTTGTTTGCAAATCCCTAAAATAAAATCATTTATCCCGAAGATGCGCCAGCAGATTGCCGCACACCTTGACCTGGATGAGGCGGTTGTATCCGTGAAAGCCACCACCGAAGAGAAGCTGGGTTTTACCGGCCGTGAGGAGGGAGTTTCAGCCTATGCGGTTGTGATGCTTCAGCGCTCCATTTAGACTGACTACAGATAGTTTCCCTGATGCCTCCTTCCCCTTTGCCCTGTTAGAGATTATCTCTATCTTTGTTGTTAACTGAATAACAACAAGATTTTGATAAACGGGAAAACAGTCGTCCTGGGTGCAAGCCCCAATCCAATCAGGTTTTCATTTAAAGCCGTGAAAAGCCTGTTGCGTCATGAGAAGGAGGTGGTTGCTGTGGGCTTCAGGGAGGGACTGATTGCCGAAGAAGAGATCCTTGTGGGGCAACCACATATTGAGAATGTGCAAACCGTTTCCATCTACATTGGCTCCTCCAGGCAGTCCGGTTACTACGACTATATCATTTCACTGAAACCGAAACGTGTCATTTTCAATCCCGGCACCGTTAATCCCGAATTTATGGCCCGGTTGAAAAACGAAGGGATTGAACCCGTGGATGCATGCATGCTTGTCATGTTAAACGAGGGTGATTTCTAACATTACAGGTTGTCCAGCACCTGGTCATCCACCATATTGGGTAAAGTAACTTTCAAAAGCGGAGTTTTTTCCATTTCCC
>Ga0255398_1099_pt1 | contig 13106 bp, 10 predicted proteins | sample ANMaggSeSYBR01K3_FD_182119 | JGI IMG/M metagenome (GOLD analysis project Ga0255398, IMG submission 182119) | Sediment cell enrichment communities from methane seep in Santa Monica Basin, California, United Staets - ANME aggregate JGI... | ecosystem: Environmental > Aquatic > Marine > Cold seeps >...
CACAACTTGTCGATTTGGGATACGCATACAGAGTAAAAGGGAACATATGATTTTTTTATAAGAATCAGTCCTTTCGTGAAATTGAATTGGTATAGTTGTATATACCACTAACCGAATGATATCACATCAAAAATATCTACGCAATACCTTTGAACAAAAAAAGACCACCTAATGGTGATCAATTTTTTCATAGTTATTGTTCAGTTGTCCCTCACTTCTTTCGATTGAAAAGGAATGCCGAAGGCATTCAGTGCAATTTATACTTCGTTAATTGTAGACTTTGGCATAACCATGTACTTATTTTTATAGAATTGAATCGCTGCTAATCCAATCAGAAGAACAATTCCTATTAATGCAATGTTTGGCAATAAACTATATTTTCCTTGGAAGCCTTCTGGCGCTAATAAAAAATTATAGATTCCAAAATATGCCCAGGCAATCGGAAGCGGGAATATTGCATTTTTAGTTTTTAATATAACTATGAGCGTCAATCCAACCGCAACAAGAAGAATCACAGAAGCCCAAATTTCGGCTGAAATTCCTAGTCCACCCCATTCTATTTTAACAAGCCAAGCAGCTATATTTACAACTGTGGCTATAAAAAGCCAGCCTGAATACAATCCAAAGGTAATCGGCAGCAAGAAACGGTTCTTAGTCTGAATTTTTCCAATGCGTTCTACGATTAAGACCATAACAATCAAAAAAGCAAAAATGAAAATTGTAGACAATCCGATTAAGTTATAAGAAAAGCTAATAATCCATACAATATTTAGAGCACATGATAGCCAGAACAATGAACTAATCTCATCAATTGCTCGCCCGTAATACGAGTCTTTATTCTTGATGATCATAACAATGATAGAAATAATCAAGAAGGTATAAATGACGCTCCAAATACTAAAAGTTGATGGTGCTGGTGTGATTAGAGTTTGATACATATCAGAAATCTCTTTTTGAGAAAGGCCATTGATCACTCCAATAGCGCCCATGGCGTTTACGATCAAGGTTAAAACTAATAAAATTCCATTGATCCATGATTTTGTTTTAAGTTTCATTCTTGCTCCTCCATTTATTTTTTATTTTGTGATTGACTAACTATACCAATATAAGTACTGCATTCACAGAACTTTTCAAAACCGGTAGCTGGTACATCAAATACTAAAAAGAAATCGGCTCCGAATACGAAAAATCCGATTGAATGCCATTTATTACAGACGCCACAGCATAGACAACATTGCTTCCCTTTAAATAGCCAGAAATCTCTATGCTATAATCTTCATACCAGTACCATTCATAATCTTTCCTTTTCCATAGAAGAATCCACTGCCAGTACTCGACGAGCCGTCGTGGTTCTCCACATGAATCTTTACAACACTTTGTACCAACAGTCCGATTTGCTCAGATGTTAACTTTTCAACTTGAGCGGCCTTAGTATACCCGGTAAAAAACTTATTGTAAGTTCTAACTGTGAGTGCAATGGCCTGCTCTCTCGTCGCTGTACCCTTTGGATCAACTTTATTGTTTCCTACTCCACCCAGGATTTCCTTAGCGTTCATAAATCCTACAGCATCGTATGCCCAGTTGCTGATTTCCATTTTATCATCAAATCCAACAGGATAAATCCCTAACACTAAGTTCGGATCAATTGTCTGCAATGTGCGATAATACATAACTGCTATTTGTTCTCTTGTAATCGTATCATTCGGAGCAAACAATCCACCACCCATTCCGCTTACGATTCCTAGATTGTATGCTTTTAAAATCTCTGAGAATTCTTCTCTTGTGATGTTTTTCTGATAGTCTGTCATCAATTTGTCTGTTGATAAATTGAGCTCCTGAGCCAGCTTGACATCAGCTTCTGCCCAATTCGAAGGCGCAGCGAATGATGCTGTCAATGAAAACACAATATAAAAACCAAACTTAGTAGTACTTTTTTCATCGTCTAAAACCATTTAAAACACTAGACAGTTCAAAATGTTTCCGCCGTTTCTGCCGTACCGGTACCCGGTACGCCTAATCTTTCCTCATTCCTTCACTTTAACACCCATCAAATGTGCCAACGATACTGCTTGAAGTGATGTTACCACAGCACCTGAAACTTCATCCAGCCCAAGGCCAATACCTTCTATATCGCAGGTTGTAAGGTCAATGCCCTTAAGTCTCACACCTGACATTTGACTTTCTCTCAGATTACACGACTCAAATGTGACACCAACGAGTTTCGCACTTTGAAACTCCGACAAATTCATAATGGTCTGTTCAAAAGCAACATTTTTAAATTCACTATATCTGAAATTGGCATATTTTGCAGTACATGTTATAAAGCGCACATTGCTAAAAGTTCCATCATTCATGTCGACGCCCATCATCTTACAGTGATCAAAAACAACATTGTGTGCCAGCAAGTAAGTCATATGTGAATTGGACAGGTCACAATTTTCAAAACGGACATGCTGAAGATCCATTCTCTCAAAATCAACATTTCTAAAGGTCACGTTTCTAAACACAACTTGCCTAAAACAAATATTATGGGCGGTTGTAGAATCAATCACCCTATCTTCTACTAAAGTAGATTCTACAAGAACCTCATCTTCAAGCAATGAGGACAAATCTTTTATGGGCTCCAAACTCTCTGGTATTTGCGGCTCAAAAATGACGCCCTGTTTCATTGTTTTTTTAACTGCCACTTTCATGCTCCTTTATTTGCGATTTCCACTGTGCTACCCAGCACTCAGGCTAGTAGCTGGTACACATGATTGAGTTAATCCTTCAAGCAGCCAATAGGAACGACGAAAATGCCATCAGGTCTCACATATGCGAATTCCCCACCAGTCAATATCATTTTAAAATTTGGAATAGGATGTTTTTTAGCTACCAACAATTCTTCTAGTTTCATTAGATTTTTAGCTGCAATTTCCTCCGATTTCCCTCCTAACTTAATCTCAATTAGGGCATATTCGCCATTATTAAGCCGGATAACAGCATCACATTCCAACCCGTGATCATCTCTGTAATGATAAACCGTTCCATTTATTTGATCTGCATAAATACGTAGATCTCTAATACATAATGCTTCAAACAAAAAACCAAAGAGTTCAAAATCTTTTAACAAAGAATCTGGAGATTGACTAAGTACAGCAGTTGCAATAGAAGGATCTACAAATCCCTTTTTGTTGGATGTTCGAATTGCAGTTTTTGACCTGATATTCGGTGCCCATGCAGGAGTCTCTTCTATTATAAACAGTCTTGATAAGGCATTTAAATAAGAGTAAAAAGTCGTTTCTGTCAAACTGATATCGTTCGATTTCATATCCTCCAACAACACAGTGTTTTTAGTTAATGTTTGTAGATTTCTTGCGTAAGATTTCAAAAATAATTGTACCCTCTTTGGATCCTTCAATGTGCCATCCAGTTGATTTATATCTGTTTCATACACGGATTTCACATATTGTTCTGCAATCAGCATAGAAGATTCCATATCTCTACCTATGGATTGTGGCCATCCACCTCTACAAATCAAATTTGCAATCTCTTTAATTCCTAAGTTTGATTTACAACTTTTGAAATTAACACCATCAAACAATTCTTTAAGTGAAATTAATCCAGATGAATCTAAAGATTCAAATAAACTCATTGGTCGCATCATAATTCGAGCGATTCGTCCTGTTCCAGAATGCATAGTTTTTTCAATTAATGGCGTCGCTGATCCTGTTAAAATGAATTGACCACTTTCACCAATTTCATCTACATAAACTCTCACACTATCCCATAAATTGGGTGCAACTTGCCATTCATCAATAAGCCGTGGCTTTTCACCTTCAAGCAATAAATCTGGAGCCGTTTCTGCAATCAATATATTGTTTTTGAATTGCCTTGGATCCTGCATTTTCAATATGCTTCGAGAATGCTTACTAGCTGTTGTCGTTTTTCCACACCATTTTGGTCCTTCAAGCAAGACTGCGCCAAATGTCTGAATATAAACATCTAGCTTATCATCTAACAATCTCCTAAAATATTTTTTTTCATTCAATCTATTCACCCCCTTTATATCATTATAATCCTTTCTATATCATTTTCAATGACCATTAATGTATTTTCGTTGTTTTAATCGGTGTATTTTCTTCATATTCATTAAAGGATTTTCTTATATCAAGCTGCTGCTGAGTTATTGCCGCCTAGATACCTGGTACCATTTTCATGAAACCACACACTTCAACGTATACAACCCTTGAAAACACTAAACACTTCAAAAAGTTACCGCTGTTTCCGCCGTACCAGTACCTGGTAAGCCTCCTGGTCGTTATATAAGAGATTGACACTATGAGAATTTGATTTATGGTTGAAGGAATGCCGATGGCATTCTGTGCTAATTTGGCTGTTATCGTTAGTCAAGGCAATAGAGTGGTCAAGACATTGCTATTGCTATGTATTTTCAAAGTTGCCTCGTTAATGCCAGAGCGGTTCTTGGTACGTTGAATAGCCACATAAGCAAAACGCCATTTACGTACCAAGTACGCAAATGGCGTTTCTTTTATCTCATCTAAAAGTTGGATAAGTCACTCCTTGACTAATAGTCCAAGTATCTATAAAATCCCAATTGCTAAAAGTTTCTTGTTGCATCATCTCTGCTGTTAATTTTGGTATTCCCTTCCCAATATCACTTTGCTGGGTTGTATTCTGATCATAATAACTTTTTTCCACTACACCATTATCAAGCAATCCTATTAAACCGCCACTGCTTGCGCCTACTACTTTTCCTGTAGCGTAGGATTCACTAATGAGACAATCACTATACCTATTGTCTCCAACCAATCCCCCTGCCCAGAATCCAGTGTCTATAGCAGTTGTATTTCCCGTAGCATAAGACTGAATTATTGTCCCGTGGGATCCAGTTGAATAGTTCAGTCCTACTAATCCCCCAACACCATAAACACCTTCTACTTCTACAGTTGCAAAGCTTTTTTTGATAGTACCACCATTTCGTCCAACTAAGCCTCCAGCATCCCCTGTTCCTACTATTATAGTATCTCCTGACACCGAACATTCATCAATTGTACCATCACTCTCTCCAACTAGACCTCCTATACACATTGAACCTCCGTCAATGATTACAATTCCTGTAAGATGAGAATTCTTAATAATACCACTTGGCATTAGACGCCCTACTAATGCACCTACCCTTGAAACAGCTGAAATTGAAGCGTTTTCTATTGTTACATTTTCTATGCTTCCGCTAATGGTACCAAATAACCCCACATTGTGGTCATCAATAGCAATACTTAGATTTGAAATTTTAAACCCATTTCCATTATAACTTCCCCTAAAATTATTAGAATACTCTCCTATTTTGGTCCAAGGGATATCCTGCAAATCTATGTCTGCTGTTTGTTTATAATAGCCATCCAGGTTATTCCTTACATTATTCAAATCTTCAGCTGTAGATACTAGAATAATGATTTCTAGTCCTGAGATTGCATCACTAATTGCTATTGTTTTAGCCATTTTTTCTGCATCATTTGTTTCTGCCAGCGCCAGTGCTGCTGTTACCGCACTATAATCTACGTAATCAGCTGCTGTCAATAAAGCTTCAGCGTCTTTGACTGCCTGTAGATCTGCATCGATCACAGTTAGTAATCCTGCTATGGCATCATTAATTGCCGCTGTTTTTGCTGTTTTTTCAGCATCATTTGTTTCTGCAAGTGCCAGTGCTGCTGTTACTGCACTATAATCTACGTAATCAGCTGCTGACAATAACGCTTCAGCGTCTTTGGCTGCCTGTAAATCTGCTGCTATCGCATCTGTCACAGTTACCAATCCGGTGATAGCATCATTAATTGCCGCTGTTTTAGCGATCTTCTCGGCATCATTTGCTTCCGTCAAGGCCAGTGCTGTTGTTACCGCACTATAATCTACGTAATCAGCTCCTGTCAATAAAGCTTCAGCGTCTTTGGCTGCCTGTAGATCTGAATCGATCACAGTTACCAATCCTGCTATGGCATCATTAATTGCCGCTGTTTTAGCGATTTTCTCCGCATCATTTGTTTCTGCCAGCGCCAGTGCTGCTGTTACAGCACTATAATCTACGTAATCAGCTGCTGTCAATAACGCTTCAGCGTCTTTGGCTGCCTGTATATCCGCAGCTATTGCATCGATCACAGTTACCAAACCGGCTATGGCATCATTTATTGCCACTGTTTTAGTTATCTTCTCGGCATCATTTGTTTCTGCCAGCGCCAGTGCTGCTGTTACAGCACTATAATCTACGTAATCAGCTGCTGTCAATAACGCTTCAGCGTCTTTGGCTGTCTGTAAATCTGCTGCTATCACATCTGTCAAAGTTACCAATCCTGCAATAGCATCATTAATTGCCGCTGTTTTAGCTATCTTCTCGGCATCATTTGTTTCTGCCAGCACCAGTGCTGCTGTTACTGCACTATAATCTACGTAATCAGCTGCTGTCAACAACGCTTCAGCGTCTTTGGCTGCTCCAAGGTTGTCATCTATTGATGCGGTCACTGTAATAACCTTAGTTCCAGTTGTGCCAGATGCCACATTAGTAGCTGTGACTGTTACTGCACCTATTCCAGTTGCCGTCAGTAGTCCAGTCGCAGAATCAATTGTTGCTGAACCAGATCCATTTGCTACCGACCATGCTATTATTTTGTTTGTTGCATTTGTTGGTGTTACAGTTGCACTCATTTGTAATGTTTCGCCATTAACCACTGTTGTTGAATCCGATGCCCCTGTAACAGTAATAACACTTACTGATACACTTTCACTAGATCCCCCAGTACTTCCATTACTGGTTGTTGGCAGACTACCCAAAATTTTCGGTGCTGTCATGCCTGATGCCACGTTTATTTTTACTGGTGGAGTTTCGAAGGTGATACCACTTACGTTTACATCTGCATTGTTAACGATTCCCACTCCGGTGATTTTTGCTTTTTCATTTAATATCAATGTATTGACAACAGTTTCTTTCGGCATCTGGATTTCCAGACCAGGGGAATTGATTTCAATCTCATCGAAAGTACCGATCAGAAGGATCACGTCTCCGTCTTCAGCATCCATAACAATTTCATTGAATCCCTCATTGCCCGGAGTTAAAGCCTCTTCTTCCAGTTTCACCCCAGAATTTGCTGTCACCGATTGGATGGTGGTGCTTCCCGAAATTAGTATTCTGATTTTACCGTTTTCCTTATAAACCGTTACTTTTCCAAGGCTGGAGTCGATGACGATCACACTGTTTTCACCGCCTCCATAAATCAGCGTTTCTCCCTCCACTGTCACATTTTTCAGGGAAACATTTCCCTCTCCAACATTCTTGTCAATGATGAGATTGCCTGCGATTATCATGTTCTGAAGTGTCGTTCCATGCTCAAAAACCGAGACGTTTCCAGCAACTTGCATTACGCCGGTATTCGGACCATAGGTCCCTGCCTTTGTATATTCCAGATCTTTTGTGGTATAGCGCATCGCTTTGTCCAGCGCGACCACGGCTTCACCACGTTTGATATTCATTTGTCCTCGGAATGTTTGGTCCTGGTATCCGTTCATGATTCCCGCAGCATAGGCTGCACCAACTGCTCCCTTACTCCAATCCAAGCTCCCTGCATCAAGGAACTCTTGGGATGCATCTGGGTTGGCTGGCAGTTTTTTGATTATAGCAATGATAGATGCGGCTTCTTCCCTTGTGATGGGGTTTCCGGGTTTCATAGTCCCATCCGGATATCCTGTTATGTATCCTGCAGCGTAGGCTTTTGCCACTGCCCCTGCAAACCAGTCTGTTGATTTCACATCGCTGAAGGCACTTGTGCCTACTGCTTCGCAGTTAAATATTTCATTTACTAAAGACATGAACTCTGCTCTAGAAATGTTGTTATCCGGTCTGAAAGTACCATCTTCATACCCTTTGATCGAACCCTGATCCATCCATCTTTGGATGGTATCTTTAGCCCAGTGTCCTGATATATCTGATGCGAATTTTGTGGTCGTTGTTTCTGCTGCAAACACATTCATAGGCACTAGAGTGAACATCACGCAAAGAACTGTAAATATTGCAATTGTTTTCTTGAAATTCCTAGCTTGTTTTTCCATGATTTTTTTTCTCCTTATTGGAATAATATTGGGGTTATGTACTTTTTTCTAGATACTTCAGGAATACCATCTCAATATCCGCTAGTTTCCCCTCTTTAACACCTCCAATTAATATGATATAATTAACTTATCAAGAATTATGACCGCAGTCACATACCGCAGTCATTATATCATGATATATGTTTTTATGTCAATTAAAGGAGATAAAGATTTGATAAAAGAAAATAAGAACACAAGAACACAAAATGCGATTGAAACAAAAAAAAATATCACAGAAGTTGCTAGAGAATTATTTAAAGAACTCGGTATAGAACAAGTAAGTGTTGATTCTATCGTAAAAGCAGCAGGTGTATCCAAAGGTGCCTTTTACTTACACTTTGAATCCAAGGATGCCCTGGTAGTAGCTTTGATCAATGATTACACAGAGATAGCAGATATGGATTACAAATCATTTTTGGCAACAGTTTCTGACCACAACTCCGTCCTTGAGATTCTTGCTTTATTGGCTGAAAAGATCTCTGATTTTATAGAGTTTAATATTGGAGTCGACAATATGAGGGTCCTTTATAAAGCTCACTTAACAAAAACCATTGATTCAACATCTGCGATGAGTTATAACAGGGAACTCTACAAATTGTTCAGTGAAGTCTTGGAAAGAGGAGTCAATCAGAATGAGCTCAGAGATGACATTCCTGTTGATTCTCTAGCAAAACACTTGATTATAGCCACGAGAGGCATTACTTTTGAATGGTGTGTCCGTTATCCTGATTTCAATTTAAAAGAGCAGGTTCTGGACCATTATAAAATACTACTATACGGCTTGAAAAAGTAAACAGGTCTTCATTTAATTTTTAAAAAAACCTCACACATCAGTCTTTAACCAAGACATTTGTGTGAGGTTTTTTGAGTTGCTGTTTTTGCTACATTAAAAATTTGCTTGATTATGCTGAGCAAATGAGAATTAAGAATAAAGTAAGTCGGATTATTGGATGGTTTCATTGTTAAAGCATCCTCTTTTCGCACTTGAGTATCATCGGTTCGCATGAAAGCATCATCTGTTTCTCAACTATAATTAGTGCTTGATCAAAATCAATACCGGGGACCACAGGAGCAGATAAACTCATCTTGATTGTGCACTTGGACTGGAAGCATGTAAGAGAATGTATTCAGCGTATTGTATCCTCATTGTATTGGTCTATTCTCCTCTGTGAGAGTTTGATTTAAGGTTGAAGGAATGCCGATGGCATTCAGTACTAATTTGACTTTGATCGTTGGTCAAGGCAATGGGGTTGTCTGGGCATTGCATGGAGTAAGTTATTGCCACAACAGCCGCTTGGAACCAGGTACCATTTTCAATAAATTTCATACTCAATCGGCTAAAACCATTGAAAACACTAAACACTTCAAAAAGTTACCGCCGTTTCCGCCGTACCGGTACCCGGTACGCCTGATTTTTCCGAGAAACATGCTCTCGATTTCCGTGATTTATGCTCTATTGCAACGAAATATTCATATTGAGTTATTGCCGTTACCCTCGCTTGGAACCCGGTACCATTTTCAATATCTCTCACATTTCATCGTCTACAACCATTGAAAACACTAAACACTTCAAAAAGTTACCGCCGTTTTCGCCGTACCAGTACCTGGTACGCCTCCTCTAAAAATCCCGCTGAAATAAACCTCGGGACATCAATCAAGTTTATTAATAAAAACTTCAGTAACTTCTTAATTTTGAGAAAAGGAATGCCGAAGGCATTCGGTACCTTTATTTCTATTGTCGAATGTCAGGGCAATGGACTTGTCAGGGCATGGAAAAATATATCATATTGCACATCAAATCATATTACTTTTACCATAGTTACATAAAGAACATAACGTTTGTAGGTTCTCTTCTATAGTTTCTCCACCTCTTGACCAAGGTATTATGTGATCAACATGTAACTCTACCATTGGATTCTTTGCAGGTGAAGCCCCACAGACACAACATTTGAAGTTATCCCTTTTCAGTATCTCGAAACGAAGTTTCATGCTTGGGTTTCTACTTGTTCTATGGTCATTTTGTCGTTTATCAATGTTGGTATCAGTGTCTTCATTAAAAAAATCATCCTTGGATGCTATTATTCGATCACCATTAATACACGTCCCTACTATGAACTCTCTCTGCCCTTTTGGTTTGTGATAAATATTACCATTATAAGGATAATTCGAACCTAAACATCTATACTTACCATGTCCCAGATACTCAAAAACAGTTGGCTTCTTTAATGTAATTCCATTGTTTACACGATTATAGCAATAATCAGAAGGATTAATAGATCCTTCTTTAGTTCCATATTTTTTCAAAAATATTGCATAAAGCTCTTTTAACGTAACAACATAGTCTGAACCATATTTAATTGATAACTCGTCAGCAATTTCTTTCATTTGATCATCTAAAGTCATATAAACCCTCCAAAACAACAAAAACCGACCAGGCGTCCAATCGGTTTCATTTCTATTGATTGTAATTAAGCTGCATTCAGGTTTGCTCAAAATCGACAATTTATTGATACCCATTATTGGATAAAATTATCATACAATACACCTAAAATTCATAAAGCATCCCATAAGCGCCCCTGCGAAGATGAACCAACGAATAATTCCAATGACCATGAAGATCAACTGAGCCTTGAAAAAATTAGTTTGCTCGGATTGGCTCCGCCTCCAAATGACCAAACAAATGGCAACACTAGGTTGACGAATGGGATCGTCAAAATCAACATTGTAATCAATCATTCCTGCATAGTCACAGGTTCTGGGTTATTATCATTTGAGTTTTGTCTATAATCATACTCTTCCAAAGATACTTCCCTTATTTTGTTGGGCTTTAGGATTTGATTGATTAAGGAATCCCGATGGCATTTAGTACAAATTCATCTGTTATCGTTAGCCTAGTCAATGGGCTGGTCAGGACTCCATTAAGAATGAGTTATTGCCGGAAATGCCGCTTAGTAACCTGGTACCATTTTCATGTGAGCACACATTTCATTGCATAAAACCATTGAAAACACTAACAAATTCATAATGTTTTCGCCGTTAGCGCCAGCGTTCAGATATACAATGTAGCATCATACATTACTACTGTAAATCTTTTTCAATCTTAATTTCTTGATTCATATTATATTTTTTATTCAAATAAATTTTATGTTTATTGAATTTTTCAAAGCTAAGATATCCATCATGTTGTAGTCTTGCAACAACCATTCCTGGAAGCACGTTATGCTCTTTTGCGAATAACAATATTGATTGATCATTAATCTTATATTTATCAAAATAACATAATGAGTCAAGTGATAGAAAAAAGTCGCGTGCAAAAAAATTAGCTTCTTCTTCAATTTTGTTTATAACATAACCATCTTCATTATTATATGATATTAATGTTTCATGATTATTAAAATGCATAACTAAATGGCCTATTTCATGCATAATTGCAAACCAAATGTGATCATGCGTTTTAAATCTTCCGCTTATATGGATTGCTGGTTTATTATTAACCAAAGTCAACGCACCTCTTACTTTACTGTTTTTCAGTGGCTCTACAAATGTTAAATATATACCATGAGAATTTAAAAATCTTCGACAGTTTTTAATTGAGCGTTCGATATTTTCATTCAATGCAATCTTTTTTAAAATATCTAATTCTCTGAGAAATGTTTTTTTTGAAAATTTCACTTCAGAAATTGATTCGTTTTGAAGCATCGCTTCTGAATCACAGATTTTTAGCCAAACAACAATTGATTCGAAATTGCCACCATCTTCCATGAAAGCAACCTTCAAATCAGAATAAGTAGGCACAAAATTATCAAAGCTACTAATTTTTAAAATTTTAAGCATTTCAATTGCTTGTTCGAATAATGTTAATTCTAATCCTTTAAAAACTTCATTGAAGCGATAAATCTTCGCTAACTCATTCAAGTCACACTGATTTAACTTGTTTTCTTCTTCAATACGAGCTATCTGTTCACGATATTTAGCCTCATAATTTAACCAATACGATGCTGGAACGTCTGTTAAAACCTTCTCTAATTTAAGAGCAAATTCTTCTGTTATTCTTGTGTTTCCGTTTAACAAGTTAGACACATGACGTTCGCTCGATCCAATTCTTTTACATAGTACTTTTTGACTAATTCCGTATTCTTCTAAATATTCTTTAATTATTCTACCTGTAGGAACGAGTATAAAATCACTCATCATTTCACATCCTTTTACTAATGGTAATCACAAAGTTCTAATATTATAATCTCTGTTATAGATGTTAGGTCATCTGCCAGAAATATTCCAACAGGTTGAAATACAATTCTTCGGTTCTTTGCGTAATCTACAGCCCAACAACCATCTAGATTACCTTTTAACTTATGTCTTCGAGGAGGTGGAGTGTTTGGAATTTCAGAAAGATTATTAGCAGCAGTTAATTCTGAAATCCTATTTTCAATCTTAATAGAATCTGAATTGTAATGTTTCTTCAATAATCTTCTATCGTTAAGAATCGTTTCAAGTTTTCCACTTGAGTTGACAATTTTCAAAACTGTATTGACCTTAGATTCTGAGCAAATCACATATACGTTTTCAAACACTTCAAAGTAATCACTAAGTTGCCTGTCTAGTCTTGTAAAGTTATCTAAATCAGTTTTTATCTCAAAGACAGAGCTTTCACCATTTATTTTGCACAAATCCGCTCTACTTGTACCTAATGGAAACTCAAAAATTGATACATGATTATTTGTTCTAAAAAGAACTTCATTAACAAATGATGCCTTAATAGATGCTTCATTAGGATAATGCTTTAAAATAAACTCGTTCATAAATTTACGTGGTGATCTGTCATTTAACTCTATCAATTTTTTTTTAAGTTCGTTTTTGAGCTCATTTGATGTTTTGAAAGGACTATAAAAATTGTATAAATCTTGTGCAAGTTCAAAATTTATTCGATCTATATTAAGTTTGTTATCTTGACTAATAGTTTTCATGTT
>Ga0255398_1095_pt2 | contig 13052 bp, 15 predicted proteins | sample ANMaggSeSYBR01K3_FD_182119 | JGI IMG/M metagenome (GOLD analysis project Ga0255398, IMG submission 182119) | Sediment cell enrichment communities from methane seep in Santa Monica Basin, California, United Staets - ANME aggregate JGI... | ecosystem: Environmental > Aquatic > Marine > Cold seeps >...
GTAAAGTCCGGCGAGATCTTCATCGGGATTGAATATCCTGATGGAAAAACATTCAAGGAGCTGGTCATCAACAGCTCGGCCGACATTAATTTCAGCCAGTCCATTTCAATCAAGGAAGGTAAAGAGAAAAAATATTCCGGTACCTGGAACTATGTGATCAAAGCAGATGAAGCCGAAGGCAATTACATGGTACAGATTCAAACGAATTGAAGCTACTCATCTTTATGAGGGAATTGTTATCTTTGCGTAAAATAAAGCAAAGATGTTTGGGATTTTATTATTTATCAGCGGGCAGGAAATCATATTTGCTTTATTGATCGCACTGTTGCTATTTGGTTCCAAAGAGATCCCCAGGCTGGCCAGGACCTTCGGCAAGGGCATGAAAGAATTTAGAAAAGCCACTGATGATATCAAGAAGGAATTTGAAAACAGCACTCCCGAGGTCATGGAAGATTTTAAAGAGATCAAAAAGAATCTCACCAAAAATGCTGATGTGATCAAAAAGAATATCACCAAGGATACGGATGTGATTAAAAAGAATCTCACCAAGGATGCTGATGATATTGTGAAGGGTGTGAAGAAAAACCTGGACTTCGATTAGCTCCTGCTCCAGTACCAATGGTAAAGGTTTATCTTTTGTTATTTACCGGACTACTGCTGCTATTTGTCAGCGGGAAATACCTGGTGGAAAGCAGTGTTGCCATTTCACGATTGCTGCGAATCCCCACCATGATCATTGGATTAACAGTAGTTGCATTTGGTACTTCGGCCCCTGAACTACTGGTCAGCCTTCAGGCAGCCTTCAGGGGGTTCCCTGAGATCGCCATGGGCAATGTGGTGGGAAGCAACATCTCCAATATTCTCCTGGTACTGGCGATCACGGCCATTATTTTTCCCATTCCGGTACCCGAAAAATCAGTGAAACGGGACTGGCCCGTGATGATGTTTGTTTCACTCCTGTTGTTTACGTTCACACTGAACGGATGGCTGACCCGCCTGGAAGGAATCGTACTGGTAACACTACTAATGGTTTATATAGGATATACCGTAGTTCAGGCAAGGGGTGCGAAAAAAACCGAAGAGAGCAGATCAGAACAGGGTAAAATGCGCTGGTGGGTAGCTGGAAGTATATTACTTGTTTCATGTGCGGGCCTGGCTTTCGGAGCAGATCTTCTGGTGAGTAATGCAGCAATCATTGCTGAGGACCTGGGCATTTCCAAACGGGTAATATCCATCACCATGGTCGCCGTGGGGACCAGTATTCCCGAGCTGGCCACCAGTGTAATTGCCGCCCTGAAGAAAGAAACAGATATTTCCATAGGGAATATCATAGGTTCCAATATCATGAACATCATTTCAGTCCTTGGATTTACAAGTCTCGTTGGACCCATCAAGGTGGACCGTGTGATCGCCCGATTCGATATTCCATGGATGCTAGCAATCTCTCTGTTGCTATTGCTTCTCATGCTTCCTGCAGCCCGTTCACGAATTAAAAGGTGGGAAGGGATTCTCATGATTTCTATCTATCTGTTGTATATTTACCTGATATTTTAAGGGAAAATGATTAAAGCAGATCAAATCACCAAATCTTTTGGAAACCTGCAGGTATTAAAAGGCATCAGTCTTGAGATTACTGCAGGTGAAGTGGTTTCAATCGTGGGTGCTTCAGGGGCTGGAAAAACCACCTTGCTTCAGATCCTGGGAACCCTCAGTAAACAGGACCAGGGAAGTGTAACCATTAATGGAATCAGAACAGACCAACTGATAAGAAACCAGCTTGCCCGGTTCAGAAATCAGAACATTGGTTTTGTCTTCCAGTTCCACCAGCTTTTGCCCGAGTTCAATGCCCTTGAAAATGTGTGCATACCAGGATTCATTGCACACAGGCCCAGGAAGGAAGTGGAAGAGCGGGCGGGAGAATTGCTGAATTTCCTGGGATTGTCGGACCGCCTGGATCATAAACCGGCCGAATTATCGGGAGGTGAACAGCAGCGGGTAGCTGTTGCCAGGTCACTTGTCAATGATCCTGAAGTGATCCTTGCAGACGAGCCTTCTGGTAACCTTGATACGGAGAACAAACAGGAATTGCATAAGCTATTTATCGCCCTCAGGGACAGGTTTCAAAAGACCCTCGTCATTGTCACCCATGACCGGGACCTTGCCAAGATGGCAGACCGGATTATCAGCATGAAGGATGGTCGGGTGGAAGGGTAAATTGGTCTGGTTTTATTATGAAATTCTGACCTCCTCATTCACAAATTTGATCTGGTAATCTTCCAGTTCTTTTAAAACCGGATTAAAGATCTGTGGATGAATAGGCAACTGCACCCCCATTTTATTGAATGAGCCTTCAAGGATTCTCCTGGCCGTCATGGCCAGTGGCAATCCTACTGTCACTGACATGGCTGTATGCCTTGTATCCTGTCCGATATATACCATGGTGGAGTACCTCTTTGTATGGATCCCCTCCTTCATATAATCGAACTGGTGCTGCATAACGATCATGTCCTTGTCTCCGGGGTCCAGCTTCCATTTCTCTTCAAGAATCTTTTGCAGAACCCGGGCTGGTGTGAGTCCGGGAATTCCAATCTTTCGATTATCAAATATACCCAGCCACTGAAGCCGTTTCATCATGCTGGAGTTTTCACGGAATCCCAGGTAGCGGGCCAGTTTCGTTTCAACCGGAATATCGGTCTGGTATGCCATGAAACGGTTGATGAATTCACGGTAGGTCATGTTTTCAGTGTCTTCCATGACATAGTTATTATCGGTGGCCCCCAGCTGGATAAAGATGTCCCACGCTTCACAGAAACCAGGCCGACGAATGGTTCCCCTGAACATGGTCTGGAGATTGTGAAGGCCATATGTATCCCTGTAGGTGAGAGAGTCCCGATTTCCATATACTTCGAATGCTCCCAGTTTGGGTACCTGGATGGTCTCTGTTCGTTGAAATACTTTATGGTACGGAATATATTTGAATTTCCCGTTGTGCAGGAACCGGGCTCCTTCTTTGCCGGCAAGTACCACGTTCCTGGGATTCCATGTAAACTTGTATTGCCATGGATTGTTTTCAAAACCGGGGGCAACCAGTCCCCCGGTACTGGATTCAAATGCCAGTAGTTCTCCGCCTTCCTCTTTGATTTTCCGGATCATCTGCATGGCTGACATGTGATCGATGCCCGGATCCACCCCGCATTCATTCATCAGAACTATTCCCTTTTTCTTTGCAGCGCTGTCCAGGGCTTTGATGGAGGGCGACAGGTATGATGCGGTAACCATGTTTCTTCCGATTTCAACACAGGTTTCAGCTACCATGTGATGCATCCTGGTTGGCAGCAAACTGATCACAATGTGGGCACCTTCGATTTCTTCCCTGCGCTGGTCAACATTTTTCACATCAAACGAAAACGCCTCCCCATTGGGGTGAGCCATCACCTTGTCCAGGGCATTTTTAAGATTGATATCACCCACACGCACTTTCCAGCGGTTGCCGGAATGATCCAGAAAATACTTGATAAGAGTAGTAGAAGAGAGCCCTGCGCCCAGGATTAGAATGGTCTGCATCAGATTTGATTTGGGGACTAAATATACGAAACCCGGAGGGCTCTGTGCAGGACCGGGTTTGTACTGTATAACATATTTGCTTTATTTACCCAGCTGGCTCTTCAGGATCCTGGCAATGTATTTTCCGATGATATCAAATTCGATGTTCACCACACTCCCCTTTCTTATTTGATGGAAATTGGTTACCTCGTAAGTGAATGGAATAATAGCCACCTGGAACGATTTTTCCTGCGAATTCACCACAGTAAGGCTCACACCATTTACAGATATGGAACCCTTCTCAACGGTAATATGCTCTTCGCCCACAGGCTCGTACTCAAAGGTGAAGTACCAACTGCCCTCCGCTTCCATCACTTCAGTGCAGGTTGCAGTTAGATCCACATGTCCCTGTACCATATGACCATCCAGTCTGGCATCCAGTCGGGTACTGCGTTCAAGGTTTATTTTATCACCGATCTGTAACAATCCCAGGTTCGATTTTAAAAGGGTCTCTTTGATGGCAGTCACCGTATAGGTTTCTTCCTTTATATCGACCACGGTAAGACAAACACCATTGTGAGAAATGCTCTGGTCGATTCGGAGTTCATCTGTAAATGAACACTTCACGGTGATGTGGAGATTCTCCTTCTCCTTTACAAGCTGAACCACTGTTGCGGCTTCTTCTACGATTCCTGAAAACATCTTAGTTTGAAAGTTAAAAGTTAAAAAGGGTGAAAGAATTCAGGATGAAAGTAAGAAAGACTTTTTCACTAAGAAATGCCAAAGGCTTTCTTAAAAGTGTCGACCAGGTCGAGTTTTTCCCAGGTGAATAGCTCTACTTCAAGGGTACGTGTTTCCCAGTAGGGGGAACGGAATTCTTTTGTAATGGTCTGGGGTGTGCGGCCCATGTGTCCGTATGAAGCAGTTTCACTGTAAATGGGATTTCTCAGTTTCAGTTGGTTCTCAATGGCTGCAGGCCGCAGGTCATATACCTCCTCGATCTTCCTGGCAATTTCACTATCCGGGAAGGCTACATTTGATTTCCCATAGGTGTTAACAAATACCCCGATGGGCTTCACAACACCGATGGCATATGAAAGCTGTACAAGTATCTCATCTGTAACTCCGGCGGCCACAATGTTTTTAGCTATGTGCCTGGCTGCATAGGCTGCTGAGCGGTCCACCTTTGAGGGATCTTTTCCTGAGAAGGCACCACCACCATGGGCACCTTTTCCACCGTAGGTATCTACAATGATCTTGCGTCCGGTAAGACCTGTATCACCATGTGGACCACCAATCACAAATTTCCCTGTTGGATTTACGTGCAGGATAAGCTTATCATCGAACAGAGCCTGGAGGCGTTCGGGCAGCTGGCGTATAATCCGGGGAATTAAAATATCCTTCACATCTGACCGGATCTTATTCAGCATCTGCACGTCATCGTCGTCAAATTCGTCATGCTGGGTGGAAATTACAATGGTATGGATCCTGAGGGGTTTTCCGTCATCGCTGTATTCAATGGTTACCTGGGATTTTGAGTCGGGCCTCAGGTAGGTCATCACTTTTTTCTCCCTGCGAATGGCTGCCAGTTCAATGAGCAGTTTGTGGCTTAATTCCAGGGGAAGGGGCATGTAATTATCTGTTTCGCTGGAGGCATAACCAAACATCATGCCCTGGTCTCCTGCACCTTGTTCCATGGGATCGCCCCGGTCAACACCCCGGTTGATATCGGGCGATTGTTCGTGGATAAGGGTCATTACTCCACAGGAATTGCACTCAAACTGGTAGGCACTTTCTGTATACCCGATTTTGCAGATGACCTCGCGGGCCACTTTTTGTACATCGATATATGTGGATGTTCGAACTTCTCCGGCAAGAACCACCTGTCCGGTTGTTACCAAGGTTTCACAGGCAACTTTGGACTGTGGGTCGAATGCAAGAAATTCGTCCAGCAGAGCGTCTGAAATCTGGTCTGCAACTTTATCGGGATGTCCTTCTGATACTGATTCTGAAGTGAATAAATATGCCATAACTACAGATCAATTGCATCCCGGAATGGAGCTCATTTTCTTTTCAGCCCTGGTCAGGAAAGGCTCCTCAACCACTTTTTTAAGGGCTTCACATGCCTTGTCGTATTCAACAGAATTCTGGTAAGCATGACCCAGTTCAAAGTTAATGGCCGAGATCCAGACAGGTTCTGATTCAAACTGAAGGGCCTTCAAGGCATAATTTGCGGCTGCATCATACTCGATCATTTTGTTATTGACCAGTGCCAGGTGATACAGTGCCCTGGGGTTTTCAGGGTTTGCTGTAAGTGCATTTTCGCAGGCTTCGATCACATACGTATAGTCATTATCCTCAGGATCAACCATCTCCATCTCTTCAGTGATAAATTTATTATAATATGAGTCGATCACATTATTGATGGCAGTGATGGTTTTGGTATCATTCCTGGCCATGGCACCTTCCTTGGCCAGGTTGAATTCCTCCAGCATCATATCTGGTTCATCCTGATCCAGGAAGATCAAGCCTTTTCCCTGGTGAGCCTGGTAAAGGTCTTCTTTCATGGCAAGTGCTTTATCATAATAACCAATTGCAACTTCGTAAGATTTGTTTTTAAAGTTACGTTGACCCTCTCTCATGTATGATTGTAAAAGATACTTGCCGGCCTTTTTACTAGACTCTTCATTATTGTTGTATAGTTTGGAAAACTCTATTGTTTGTTCGAGATAAGGAATGGCATTGTCAAATTGTTTACGTTTTAGAAATAAGGTTGCCTGCCTGTAGTAGGCAAGGGGAATTTGCAGTTCAGCTTTTTCCTTCAGTTCATTTGCAGAGTCTCCAACTACTTCAGCAAGGGACAGCACCTGGTTAAAGTGTCCAATGGAGAGTTCATACTCCTGGTTATTGACGTTGGCAACACCTTCGTTGAATTCATTGATCACGTCTGTTTGGGTTTGGGCAGATAAAGAACCTGCCACCAGGATAGTTCCTAAAATTGCTATTGTCCGTAATTTCATAGGGTAATCATTTGGTTAACAAATTGAATCGGTAAATATATAAATTATGTAAACAAATACAATGCCATTTTGCTTTTGTCACATCTAAATAATAATCAGGTGGTTAATGACTTGTAATGTCGCGAAAGACCTCTTCAAGGCTTTTTTCCTTCAGTGATAATGAAAGAATGATAAGGCCCTGATTAACAGCAAAATTAAATATATCCCCCCTCACATCCCGGAATTCATGGGTTTCCAGCAGGAACCGGTTACCCTCAAGGATTCTTACATTTTCGATGAAAGGAAGGTTTTTCCATACCTGTGGATCTGTTTCGCCTTCAGTTTAGATGAGGATGGTCTGGATCTGGCCCTTCCCTTTTTCTTTTAAAAGATCGACGTGTTCATTTGCAACGATCATGCCCTTGTTGATAATGATCACCCTATGGCAAATGGCTTCAACTTCCTGTAAAATATGGGTGGACAGGAGCACAGTCTTTGCCTTCCCGATGGTAGAGATCAGGTTGCGGATCTCCACGAGCTGGTTTGGATCCAGTCCCGATGTGGGTTCATCAAGGATCAGGATCTCAGGATCATGGACTAGGGCCTGGGCCAAGCCTACCCTTTGCCTGTATCCCTTGGAAAGGGTTCCTATCCTTTTATGGGCCTCCATGGAGAGTCCTGTCATTTCAATAACCTGATCGACCCGATTTCTGGTATTTGATCCGGTAATCCGATAGAGGCCGGCTACATAGGAGAGGTATTCCCTGATATACATTTCCAGGTACAGTGGATTGTGTTCAGGCAGGTAACCAATGATCTTCCTGATCTCCTTCTGGTACTCGATGGAAGGCATATCCCTGATCACCACTTCTCCCTTATCTGGAGGCAGGGTGCCTGTGATGATTTTCATGGTGGTTGATTTGCCGGCTCCGTTGGGACCTATGAAGCCTGCTATTTCTCCAGAGTTAACGGTAAAAGAAATATTGTCGACTGCCAGCTGAGATCCATACTTTTTTGAAATATCCCTTACTTGAATGGACATGGAAAAGTGTTAGCCATACATGAACTGCCCAACTTTGGCAAAATTAGATTTAGGATTCACACACATCACCGGGATTTTTTCATGATTGGACAGCAGGTACTGTTCCTTGGCACCGAAAACATAATCCAGTGCTGTGAGATGTTTGGTAGTGGTGATCAGAATCAGGTCTGCATTGATTCGTTTTGAAAATGAAAGGATCTCCTTCTGGAAATTGTTTGACTTGACAGCAGTGTGTATTTCGTAATCAATGTTGTTCTGAATCAGGAAGCGGATGGCAAAATTCAAATTGACATTCATTTTTTTCTGAAGGGCCTTATCGCCAATCGGGGCTTTATAGAGATGGATCTTTGAATTCAGATATTTTCCCAGAAAAATGGCCCATTGCAATTTCTCTTTGTTTTCCGATTTAAAGTCAATGGGAAAAACAATATCTGTATACCTGTCTTTCTCGGGGGGTTCATCCTGAACGACAATAAAAGGTACCGTTGAACCGGCAATCACTTTCAGTGCCCAGCTACCGAACAACTTCTGTCCGCCCTTCATCCCATGGGTGCCCATTACCACAAAGTTCACATTGTTCTCCTCATTGGAGGCATATTCTGATATTTCATTGAATATTTTACCATGGTGTACATAGTAATTCACCTCCTCTCCAAGGTCTTTTTTTATCTCTTCTATCGCACTGTCCATCTTTTTCCTGGCTGCTTCTTCCTCCGACTGATCATTCACAATGTGAAACAATACAATATTGTACTTCACAATGTGCGACATTTTCAGGGCATGTCTTAATGCATTGTAGGATACATCAGAAAAATCCCAGGTGACCATGATGGATTTCTTCTCTTTCTCCATAGTGTAAGTTTTTGATCCTGTGGTAAAAATAAATGATTCTTTTTAGATTATAAAGTTAACGGCTGGAAAATGATAAAATTGTATTTTTGTAGCCTGTTAAAAACATAGAATATGAAAAGATCGACAGTTAAAGAGTTGCTGGCCTCAAAAGAGATCAACATTGATGTGTTACTGAAAGGATGGGTTAGAACAAGAAGAGGAAATAACCAGGTGGCTTTTGTAGCAGTCAATGATGGAACCATTATTCATAACATACAGGTGGTGGCTGATCTGCAATCATTTCCTGAAGAATTAATGAAAAGGGTGACCACAGGTTCGAGTATCAGTGTTACAGGAAAGCTGGTGGAATCGATGGGTAAGGGTCAGCATGTTGAAATCCAGGCAGCAGAGATCACAATACTGGGAGATTCGGATCCCGAAAGTTACCCTCTGCAAAAAAAAGGGCACTCATTTGAATTTTTAAGGGAAAATGCGCACCTGCGCTTCAGGACAAATACCTTCGGCGCCATATTCAGGATCAGGCATTCCCTTGCATATGCCATACACAAGTACTATAATGATCGTGGTTTTTATTATCTGCATACACCCATTATCACTGCTTCTGATGCCGAAGGGGCAGGAGCCATGTTCAAAGTAACGACCTTTGATCTTGATGGCATTCCGAGGGATGATAAGGGAGCTATTGATTTTACTGAAGATTTTTTTGGACGACCCACCAACCTGACTGTTTCAGGTCAGCTTGAAGGGGAATTGGGGGCCCTTGCTCTTTCTTCCATCTACACCTTTGGTCCGACCTTCAGGGCTGAGAATTCGAACACTCCCAGGCATGTTGCTGAGTTCTGGATGATTGAACCCGAGATGGCGTTCTGCGATATCACTGATAACATGGACCTGGCCGAGGACTTCCTGAAATACCTGATCAGGTATACATTGGATCATTGTCAGGATGACCTTGAGTTTCTAAATAAAATGATAGATAAAGGTTTACTGGAAAGGCTTAAGTTTGTACTGGAACAACCGTTTGAAAGGCAGAGCTATTCCAAAGCCGTTGAAATATTGATGAAAGCAGATCAAAAATTTGAGTTTCCGATGGAAAAACTGTCAGGGCCATGGATGTACTTTTTCCGCTTATTGGTGAGATTATTGGAGGTTCACAGAGGGAAGAGGAGCTGGAAAAACTGCAAAATCGAATGAAGGAGATGAATATTCCTGAAGATGAATTGTGGTGGTACCTGGAAACTCGTAAATTTGGAACTGTAGAGCATAGTGGATTTGGATTGGGCTTTGAACGATTAATAATGTTTATAACAGGAATGAGCAATATCAGGGATGTAATCCCCTTTCCGCGTACACCGAAGAGCGCAGAGTTTTAGAATAAAACCAATGCTTAAACAGAGGCTTCAGCAAAAACTACTGCAAAAACTGTCTCCGCAGCAGATCCAGATGATCAAACTTCTGGAGATTCCTGCCATTCAGATGGAGCAGCGAATCAAGAAGGAACTTGAAGAAAATCCTGTTCTTGAAGAGGGGAATGAGGATCCGTTCGAGGAGCAGGAAGAAACCAGTGAGGAACAATCCGGTGAGCAACAGGATGAATTTTCCCTTGAGGATTACATGCAGGATGATGAGATTCCCAGTTACAGGTTGAATGTACAGAACTATTCCCCGGATGATAAGAGAGAGGAGATCCCCTTTACTATGGGAAGTTCTTTCGGGGAACAGTTAAAGAGCCAGCTGGGATTAAGGAAACTGACAGAGGAGCAGGAAATACTTGCAGAATATATCCTTGGAAATATCGACGATGACGGTTACCTGAGAAGGGAGCTGGAAGCCATAGCTGATGACCTGGCATTTTCAGTGGGAATGGAGATCTCATATGAGGCCCTTCACGAGGTACTTATGATCATTCAGGAATTCGATCCTGCCGGGATTGGCGCAAGGAACCTCCAGGAGTGCCTGCTCCTTCAGATATCCAGGAAAGACGTGGACAATCCGGTAACCGAATTGTCCCACCGCATCCTGAAGAATCATTTCGAGGAATTTACCAACAAGCATTATGATAAGATCCTTCAGAGGCTTGGAATTAGCGAAGAGGATCTGAAGGATGCCCTTGAGGAGATCCTCAGACTGAATCCAAAGCCGGGAGGAGCCATGGGGGATTCCCAGGGGAAGTCCTTTCACCATATAGTCCCCGATTTTACACTTGAAGAGAATGAAGGAACACTTCAGCTATATCTGAATTCAAACAATGTTCCGGAACTGAGGGTCAGTAAAACCTATTCAGACATGTTTGAAAGCTATAATGCAAACAAGGCTACTGCCAGCAAGGATGACAAAGATGCCATCACATTTGTAAAACAGAAGCTTGATTCTGCAAAGTGGTTTATTGATGCCATCAAACAGAGACAGAACACCATGTTGCTGACCATGAATGCCATACTCGATTACCAGCAGGAATACTTTTATGAAGGTGATGAAACCAGGATGCGTCCAATGATCCTGAAAAATATTGCCGATATGACAAACCTGGATATATCCACCATATCGAGGGTGGTTAACAGCAAATATATTCAGACACATTTTGGTATCTATCTGCTCAAGTATTTCTTTTCAGAAGGAATGCAAACCGATAGCGGCGAGGAGGTTTCCACACGGGAGATTAAAAAGATTCTTCAGGATTGTATTGACAATGAAGATAAAAGGAAGCCACTGACGGATGACAGACTTGCTGTCATTCTCAATGGAAAAAGTTATCAGATAGCCAGGAGAACAGTAGCAAAATACAGGGAACAGCTGGGGCTGCCGGTTGCCAGGTTGCGCAAAGAGCTATAATCTGATGGATATGAAAAAATCTGCCTTTGTTATTTCCTATCTCTTCCATCCGCTGCTCTTGCCCACCCTGGGCCTTTTGCTATTATTGAATTCAGGCACTTATATATCCTTGCTCGACCCTGCAGCAAAACGTGCCATCCTGTTTGTAATGGCACTGGGTACCCTGTTTTTTCCCCTGATCATGCTTCCAGTGCTCTATTACCGGAACCTGATGACCAATTTGCAGAACACTGCCAGGGAAGAGAGATTGATCCCCCAGATGATTGTACTGATTCTCTATATCATCACATTTGTGTATTTCGTTCGATTGCCGTTAAACAGAATTATTCACGCCTATGTTTTATCGGTTGCAGCTACACTGTTCCTATTGTTGATACTGGGAGTAAAATTTAAGCTCTGCAGTCATTCGGCCGGACTCGGAGGATTAACCGGCCTTATCATCGCCCTGATATTCCTTTATGAAACATCCCTGCAGGGAGTTCTCATGCTTACGTTACTTGCTGCCGGACTGACGGGGACTGCAAGACTGGTACTCAGAAGGCAACGCCCGGGTGAGGTCTATGCCGGTTACCTGCTTGGTTTTACGGTGGTTCTTATTACGCTCGTGGTTTATTAGGTTCGGTTTCGTTGTCATTCTCATCAAGCATTATATTAAGTTTCATGAGCACATCATTGTAAACCTGGTCCAGCAACAGTGGATACCTGCTGTATTCCATCATGGTAGTATCAAACATTTCGAGGGTGATCTGGTATTTTTCAAAGATCGGACCCAGCAGGTCAATGCTGTCCACATCTATATACCGCCTGTAAAATTTCCGATCGTTGGTGATTCCGTCCATCAGGTGGATATCCACAAGCACCTCCACAAGCACCTCGCGGGGAACAAATTCATTGCCTGTAATTTGCTTTTTATTCGTACACCCCAGTGAAACTACTGTAAAAAGAATCAGAAAGATGGATGGGAGCCGGGAACTCATTGCCATTATTTGATATCATTAAAACGATAACCGATCATGATTTCATGTGTTCCCGAGTTGTATTTTCTGAGGCTGGTAATACCTATATCATAGGCATAGCCAAAAAAGAGTGTCTCTTCGAAGCTGTAACCCAGCAAAATACCAATGGATTCATGGTAGCGGTAAGACACAGCTCCCCATAGCATCTTTTTCCATTCGGTTTTTGCAGTCAAATCAAAGTTCAACTCTTTTGGGGCAGTACCCTTGATCATAACAGACGGTTCCAGAATCCAGTCTCGGTCTACCTGAAATCGGTATGCACCTGTAAGGTTAATGTGCGTCTTTAACCGGTTCAGTCCGTTCCTGTTCTCCACAGTGGGCTATGATGATGGAAGCCGCTGGGACGGAACGGCGCATGGAAAAGATGCGCCCGTTGGTACATATTATTATATTATCATTCCATACAGTGGTGCTAAACCCATCACCGGGAACGTAACGATAATCAGGTAGCATGAGAAGAGTTACATACATCATTCTGTTGGCCGTATTAACTGGTTCTACTGGAATTCAGGGACAGCAACTGCCCCATTATACCCAGTACATGTTCAATGATTTCGTGATTAATCCAGCCATTGCAGGTGTACATGATTTCTACCAGATCAGGACCAACCACCGGTTTCAGTGGGTTGGACTGGTAGACCCTCCCTTAACCAACTCCATCGCATTTTACGGACCGCATGCAAACTTGGATATGGGCTACGGTGCATATGTGTACAACGATGTTACCGGCCCCACCAGCAGGACAGGTATCACCGGTTCCTACGCATA
>Ga0255398_1101_pt1 | contig 13021 bp, 11 predicted proteins | sample ANMaggSeSYBR01K3_FD_182119 | JGI IMG/M metagenome (GOLD analysis project Ga0255398, IMG submission 182119) | Sediment cell enrichment communities from methane seep in Santa Monica Basin, California, United Staets - ANME aggregate JGI... | ecosystem: Environmental > Aquatic > Marine > Cold seeps >...
AAATTGTGATGGTGGATGTTGTTAAAATATCAAAAAGGTGGCTTTTAAGTCGCCTTTTTTTATTTATAATATGAAATTGGAAATTCAGGAGCAACCAAATTTCAGAACTCCTGACCTATCGTAAATTAAATTTGGACAAAAGATACCATCTTTTCAAAAGATGGTATTTTTATAACATTACAAAAAGCATTGCCAAAACTTACAATGCCGTTTATAAGATTACAAATAGTATTACCAAATTTATCAACACCATCAAGCATATAGAATATTTTTTTTCAAAAATATCATTGCCGTATCATAAAAATTTTATATTTTTGACAAAAAGAAAACATGTTTCTAATGGTTTATAATATTGATACGGAAAATGATGGGGAGTATGAAGTTGTGGAAGTAATGGGGGAATAGGGAATTTGTGAAAATCAAAATGTAAACACATAAGTTTATACACATGTAGCAAAGACTGATATTAGTAAATTTAGAAATCCTTTAGATTCGATGTATGAAGATAGCAGTTAAGAAACAATTACGTTTTACATGCCTATTTGGAAAATATAGGTACTTTTTCGAATGGGTAATGAAAAAATATAAGTAATATTACCTATACACAACCGTTGATCAGCAATTGTGCTGATGAATGGATTATATTAAAAATTTCAGAGATGCGAACAATGAGAGGAATCTTAAAAAAGTTACAAAGTCTGCGCTTGCAGCGTTTGAGTGTTACACACTTAAGACGTAAAAACGTCAAAGACTTTGCGAAGTTACAGAATTTTTTGACAAAGTCAAGAACTTTTACAAAATTTCTGACGACAGCGCACTCAGGTTTTTCAAGTAATGATTTCATACACTGATGTATGACACATAACATAAAAAATGAAATTTTCATAAAAAAAATTATTATTTTTACCAAAACGCAACCGAAACAAAAAAAAATAATTTTTAAAGCGGTATTCATCAGCCCAACAGCTGATAACATGCTGGATAATTCATAATAAAACGAAATCATCCAGCTATTCGTTATGTGCAATGCAATTGGAGTGTGTAATTCAAATGAAGTAAAAAATAAAAGCCTATGAAACTAAATAAAATTTGTTCGATTTTCATGTTGTTTTTAGTAATCATTTCTTCTTTGTCCTGCTCTGGCGACAAAAAAATACCAATAGAACAAAAATTACAAAATGTACTGGATGAGGGCATTAAAAAATATGATATCAACGGTGTTTCTGCTGCAGTAATTTTTCCAGATGGTAAGTTATGGACAGGAACAAGTGGAATTTCGCATGATACGGTTACCATTAAACCGGATATGGTTTTTGCTATTGGAAGTATCACAAAAACTTTTGTAGCCACACTCACCCTGAAACTTGCTGAGGAAGGCAAACTTTCGCTTGATGACCCTTTATCAAAATGGCTACCTGAATATCCTCATGTAAACAGTGAAATTACAATCAGGCAACTCCTAAATCATACCAGTGGAATTTATATGTTTTTTAGTAATGAAAAAATATGGGATGACCTTTTAAAAGACAGAACGAAAATATGGACACCTGAAGAAGTATTGACCTATATTAAAAAACCATATTTTGAACCCGGAGAGGGTTGGCGTTACTCCAATACAAACTATTTGTTGCTTGCTATGATTATTACCAAAGCAACTAAATCAACTCTTTCATCAGAATTAAGAAAACATTTTTGGCAGCCTTTACATATCAATAGTGCCCATTTGTCGATAGAAGAGAAAATTCCAGACAATCAGGCTCATGTATTTGGGGATAATTTCAATAATGATAGTTCGTATCTCGATATGACATTCCTTCCACGAGCATCACATGAAAGTATAACCTATGGCTCAGCAGGAATCTTTATAACTGCAGAAGATTTAGCCTTATGGTGTCAATCTCTTTTTGAAGGCAAAATCCTAAAACAGCAGTCAATGGATGAAATGCTGGAATTTGTTGATATTGGCTTTGGTCGCCAAAAAGGAGGTTACGGCCTGGGGGTAGGACTCTTCAAAAAAAGAACTTCTTCTGGCGAAAAAGCATTTGGGCACAGCGGAGCAAATATTGGAACTGGGGCTTATATGATTCATTTACCTGAACATCACCTTTCTATTGTTGTAATGGTTAATAATTTTGGTCGCACAACGGCTATAACGAAAAAATTGGTTCATACTGTTCTGAAAGAAAAAGGCATCATTGGAATCATCCCCTATTTTGATTTTATTCCAGTGGGACTGTTGATGGTTATTGTTGTAACAATCTTGCTTATTGTTATCCTTTTTCGCATAAGACGCAGAATAAAAACAAAAAAGATAGAAACAGTATGACACAGTAATAAATTAAATAATGCAAGGCACATAACAATGTATATACAAAATAGGCGTGAACGTAGTATCTTCAATGGTTGTAGCCCGCTTCAGCTTTTGTATAACTTGATAGCGAATTGCCCCGCAACCGCCTACTTTGCATATACTTAACGTTGAGTAAAATTTTCAACTATTTGATAAAATTGAATATTATATACAATTAAGCTATGTGGGAGCCTCATAGAATTGAAAAAAATAGTTCTTCGTTAACAAAAAACAATTAAATTTGAAGTGTAAAATGATGAAAAAATTAAATAAAAACTATTAACCATACATATAATAATTTTAGCTTAGTTAAAATTTAAATAACACAAAAACAAAATTCATGAAAAGATTAAAAAAAAGTAAAATAAAGTGTAATTATTTATTCTTATTGATAATAATTAGTTCTTTCCATTGTTATTCTCAAGAAAATTTATCACAAACCAGCAGCAATACAAAACTAACTATTGAAAACAGAAAACACGAAATCAAATTAGGCGTTATTAAAGCTCTAGCTGGACCAATTTTAGACTTTGAATACGAACAGATACTAAATAAGTATTCTTCATTTGGAGGTAATACTATAATTAATTTTAATCAAGGCAATTATTTATACGATTTTTCATTAAGCCCTTTTTATAGAGTATATTTTACTGAAACTACAGAATATGGATCTAAAGGTTTTTTTGCACAAGCTTTTTTGGGTTATTATAATGGAGAAAACAATATAGATTTTGATTATAAAAAATTTAACTCAATTGGAATCGGATTTAGCATCGGAAAAAAATGGGTTAATAAACATGGGGTTGTCTTTCAACTTTTAATAGGAGGTGGAAGAACTATTTCTAGTACTGAATCAGCTCCAAAAGCTATATTTCAAGGTGATATATTTGTAGGTTATAGATTTTAAAAAAACATTACTCAACAATATATAAAATGCATGCTTAATTTTGGGTGTAAATTTCAAGAGTAAATGTATATTTACTAGCGGATTTCCTTTCAGGAAATCCAGTCGCCGACTACATCGCACGACATCTTATATTAAACGTTACACAAAATAAGGAATCAAAAAGAAAATAATAATTGACAGCAACATATTTATTTAGTGTAGAAAGCTAAGAACATCTTGATAATATGAATACTCACGGCAAGGCAAATTAGTTACTATAACATAAACATATGAAAAACACTAAACCAAACCATACCGAAATCATCAAGCAAATAATTGAGGGAAACAATGAGTTCATTAGTAAAAATCATCCCGATTATTTTCTGTCTCATTCCAAGTTACAAAATCCATTTATTACTTTGTTGACCTGTTCGGATTCGAGGGTGCAAACAAATGTTATTTTGCCTGATGCCATAAATAAAATATTTACTATTGAAAATATCGGTAATCAAATATTATCTTCCGAAGGCTCGGTTGATTATGGGATTTTGCATCTTAAAACCCCTGTTTTTTTAATTCTCGGACACTCGGATTGTGGGGCCGTAAAAGCTTTTATGGAAGGTTATGAATCCGAACCGATAAGTATTAAACATGAACTTGATTTTTTTAAGAATGCAAATTTGAATTTAGATAAAAATTCAGATGATTTTGAAGAAAGACTTTTGCAAAATTCATTGAAAAATATAGATTACCAGGTGAGTATTGCTTTAAATAAATATTCTGAAAAAATTAAAAATAAGGAATTAGTTATCCTTGGAGCATTCTATGATCTTTGCAATGAATTAAATAAGGGTTTTGGTAAATTATCTATTTTAAGCATAAACGGAAAGAAAGAAAATCTGGAAATTAATTAAATTTGAAAAATATTATCATAAACTCACACGTCTAATTATGAAAAATAAAAGTTTAGTTTCAATTAACGATTACACTAAAGAACAATATCAAAAAATTCTTGACCTTGCCGAAGAATTCGAAGTAAAAACTACTCAAAAGATACTCGAAAATTATGTGGTTGCCACCTTGTTTTTTGAACCTTCGACCCGTACAAGGCTGAGTTTTGAGAGTGCGGCTTCACGTTTGGGTGCAAAGGTTATTGGTTTTTCGGATTCGGCATCTACGAGTGTAAAAAAGGGTGAATCACTGAAAGATACAATATTAACGGTTAGTAAATATTCCGATATTATTGTGATGAGGCACCCACGCGAAGGAAGTGCAAAATATGCGAGTGAAGTATCTCCTGTCCCGATAATTAATGCCGGCGACGGGACAAATCAACACCCAACCCAAACCCTTCTTGATCTGTATTCAATTCGTAAAACACAAGGCACGCTTGATAATATGGAAATTGCATTTGTCGGTGATTTGAAATTCGGACGCACGGTTCACTCATTGGTAATTGCTTTATGTAGTTTCAATACTACGTTTCACCTCGTTTCTCCTGTCGAGTTGAAACTTCCGAGTTATGTGAAAAAACATATAAAAGAACGAAATTTAAAATATTACCAATACACTGATCTTAGTGAAGTAATCCCGAAGGTCGATATTTTGTATATGACCAGAATTCAGAGAGAACGTTTTTCAGATCCAATGGAGTATGAAAAAGTAAAGAATTCGTATATCCTGAAAAACGAAATGCTTGATGGTTCGAAAGATAATCTGAAAATTTTGCATCCCCTACCAAGAGTAAACGAAATTGCCGAGGATGTTGACAGCAATCCGAAAGCATATTATTTCCAACAGGCACATAATGGAGTATTTGTTCGACAGGCATTATTAACTACAATTTTAGGAGTAAAATAAAATTGGAAATTAGAAATTAGAAATTCAGGAGCAACCAAATTTCTAATTTCTAATTTTCAATTTCTCAAAAACAAAAACACTTAAACATAAATCAGTTACCCAAAAATAAACAAATGAAAAAAGATTCCAGAAAAGAATTAAAAGTCTCAGCTATTGAAAACGGGACAGTAATTGATCATATTCCATCAGAGAGTGTTCTTCAGGTTGTTAAAATGTTGAACCTTGAAAATATTAGGAGCCAGATCACATTTGGTATTAATCTTGAGAGCAAAAAGTTCGGTAAAAAAGGAATTTTAAAAGTAAGTGAAAAATACTTTGAAATTGAAGAAATTAACAAAATTGCTTTAGTAGCTCCTTCGGCAACGCTTATCGAAATTAAAGACTACGAAGTTGTTGCGAAAAAGAATATTTCGATACCGAATGAAATTATGAAGTTTGTAAAATGTTTCAATCCTAATTGTATCACAAACCATGAAAACATTACCACAAAATTCAATGTAATCAATGAAGAAGGAGAAGAAGTTAAACTACAATGTATTTATTGTGATAAGATAACCAAAAAGGAAAATATTACGTTTATTTAGGGGGTTGTTAAATGGTTATATTGTTGTAATTTAATGTTAGCCATATAATGTTAACTGTTGACACTTATTTATTAACATACGTTTGCGATTTAAATTTTCAATACTACAATTTTTGAGAGTTCTGGAAACCCGCAACTTGAAACTTGAAACCCAAAACTTGAAACCCGAAACTTGAAACCTGAAACCCGAAACCCTCCTTCTCTTTTTATATATAACTGATCTTCATCATATTTGTTCGTCCTTTTTCGCCTAAGGGAAAACTGCCGATATGTACAACAATATCATCTGATTCAATTTCATTTGCTTGTTTCAGGACTTCTATGGAATAATCAATTGCTTCGGAGATATCAAAATCCTTGTTGAAATAAAATGCTTTTGCTCCCCAAAGTAAGGACATTTTGGCTATCAATTCCTTGTTGGAAGTAAAAACATAGATTTTTGAATTGGGCCTGTAGCCGGCAACTTTAAAAGCCGTATGTCCGGAGTGTGTAAAAATAATAATTGCATTTGCTTTTGATTGAGATGCTAAATTTGAAGCATTATAGCAAACCGAATCGGCAAGAAAATTATTGTTAATATTTTCAGGAGCATGTCCGCGATTATAATTATAAGCTTCATCTTCGGTGCATTGAATAATTTCGTCCATACTTTGAATTACTTTTACCGGAAATTTCCCGACCGAAGTCTCTCCACTTAACATCAAAGTATCAGCACCTTCGATTACAGCATTTGCAATATCGGTTGCTTCGGCACGTGTGGGCCGAAAGTTATTGATCATACTTTCTAACATTTGAGTTGCAATAATAACCGGAGTTGATTTTTTGATACATTTCTCAACAATTTCTTTTTGAATTAAGGGAACACGATGAAAGTCAACTTCTACACCTAAATCGCCGCGAGCAACCATTATTCCATCCGAAACATCAATTATTTTATCAATTTCATTTAATGCTTCCGGCTTTTCAATTTTTGCAATAACAAAAGCATGTTTCTTTTTTTGTTTTATTAATTCCTTTAGATCAAGTATATCCTGAAATGACCTGACAAATGAAAGAGCAATCCAATCGACATTATTATCTAATGCAAAATTAACATCAACAATATCTTTTTCAGTTAAACCCGGTTGAGATATTTTTGTTTTTGGCAGATTCACACCCTTTCGTGACGAAAGCAAACCCCCGTAAATGATTTTTGCTTCAACTATATCTTTTTTATTTGTATCAATTACTTCTAATTTGATTTTCCCATCGTCAATTAAAATTGTATCTCCAATGGTCACATCTTTAGGAAATTTTTTGTAGCTCATATATACCTTATCCTTTGTTCCGAGGCATTTTTCTGTTACGATCAATATATTTTCGCCTTGTTTAAGCTCAATCCCGTTATTTTCAATTTCTCCGATTCTAAGTTTTGGTCCTTGTAAGTCGGCAAGAATTGCAACATTTATCCCAAGTTCTGAATTTAATTCCCTGATGGTGTTAATTGTTTCAAAATGTTGTTTGTGGTTTCCATGCGAAAAATTTACTCTGCAAACATCAACGCCTGAGATGAACATTTCTCTTAAAACATCTTTATTACAGGAAGCCGGACCTAAAGTAGCGATAATTTTTGTTTTCGATTCTCTATATTCCATATTATTAATCTTGATTTTAAGTATTTTAAATCTTTTTCTTTATAGAAAATTTAATGCAGAAAAGTAAGAAATAATTTTAAAACAATGACAAAAAAAATTGTAATTATTGGCGAAGCTATTTTATTTGGCAGGGAAACTCTGCACAGAAACAAAATCCTGAATTTATATACTGATGTGAAGAAAGTGTTTGTTTAATTTTTATTTTTTTGGATAATTTATTCAACTCACTTCATAAATTATGCTAAATTTATGAAGTTAAGTTCATAAATTTATTATATTTGCCAAAAATTAAATTAAAATGGAAATTATTAGAACTATTCAACAAAAAATCGAAAAAAGTTTATTTAAAGGTAAAGTCATTATTATCTATGGTGCTCGCCGTGTGGGGAAAACCACATTATCAAACCACATTATCAAAAATTATCAAAAATCCAAATATATTAATTGCGAATTACTACAAAATAAAATTGCATTAGAAACTACTAATAGCGAATTGTTACTGAATTTTATCGGTGATTATCGTTTGGTAATACTTGATGAAGCACAGTATATTAATAACATAGGGCTAATTTTAAAAGTAATTAATGATACTTTTCCTGATATTCAAATTATTGCAACAGGTTCCTCAAGTTTTGAATTGAGTAATTTTATTTCAGAACCATTAACCGGAAGATCAAGAAAATTTATACTATTTCCGTTTTCGATGGAAGAAATCAAACAAAAAAATGATTTAATAACAACTCATGCTAAATTAAATAATATTCTTCGTTTTGGTTTGTATCCCGAAGTATTTGATAAAAATGAAACTGATGCAATTGAAGAACTGAATGATATTGCAAGCAACTATTTATATAAAGATATATTACAATTTGAAAAGATAAAACGATCAAATTTGTTAATGAATTTATTGAGAGCCTTAGCTTTACAATTGGGGAATGAAATATCGTATAATGAATTGGCAAACATGCTTGGAGAAAATGTTCATACTATAAAACGGTATCTTGAGTTGTTAGAAAAATCATTTGTAATATTCAGGCTTTCATCTTTTAGCCGTAATCTTAGAAAAGAAATAGGAAAAGGACAAAAGATATATTTCTATGATTTAGGAATTAGAAATTCATTAATTCAAAATTTTAATCCTATAGCTTTACGAAATGATATTGGCGGACTATGGGAAAATTTTTGCATTCTCGAACGAATGAAATCAAATCATAACAAACGTAGGTTTATAAATACTTATTTCTGGCGAACTTATGACCAAAAAGAAATTGATTATATCGAAGAAGAAGGTGGAAAACTAAAAGCCTTTGAATTTAAGTTCAATCCAAAAGCTAAAACTAAAGTGCCGAAGGAATTTTTAGAAACATATCACGAAAGTGAATTCAAAACAATACATAATAATAATTATTGGGATTTTGTAATGTAGAAAATTGATGTGAGCCGATATTTGCTGTGGTACATCAACATCGTAAACCGGATTTATTGAACAGACACTAATTAATTGTCAGGACAATTGGAGAAAGTGTCCTGTTAATGCCATCGGGGTCACGGGCAACAATATTTTCAAAAACTATATTTTGCCCCCTGTTTGTTCGGTTAATTTGTTCTATCATTTCATCCGTAAGATAGGAGTCGGTTGAATTAAAATTATAAACTTTAAAACCTCTCTGGATTGTCATTGTAAAAGAACTAATCACAAAAGAATGGTCGAATTCAAAGTCAGCAGGCATTTTTGGGGATAATGTCGCTGCCGCAATCATAATTTCCCGGTCGATTACACCTGAATTTTTATTCGCAATTGTGGCAATGGGATCAGGGAGCCTTTTAACTCTAAATTTTTTTGATCCTAATTTTCTTTTAACACCATCTATATTAGCTGAAATATTGATAATTGCTTCTGTGAAGTCAGGGGGAATATTTACTATCCAATCATCGTTGAAAGGATCACGTTTCAAAGTTCCACATGAAATAGAAGTCGTCAAATTTTCTTTTGGTATCCCTGAAATAGAAATAGAAACAGGATTATTAACACCGGTATAAAATACATTCATTTTTTTGGCTGAAATAGTATAAGAAGGTTTAGCCACAACGTATTCACTATTAAAATGATAATCGTTTACAATACCGGTGCCTGTTTTCGCTCTTACAAATCCTGCGTATTTTTTTGTTCCTTCCGATCCGGCAGGGAAATTAATAATTATTTTTCCATGTTTGCTATCAAGTAATGTAGCTTGCTTATATTGTGTTATTGGTAAATAATCAGAACCTTGTAAAAGGTAAACTTCAGGACTTTGACATGTATCATAAGCAGCTACGATTATTTCAGCATTATATTCATCGCCAATAAAAACAAAATTACTTTTTGGAAGAACCTTCGCTTCTATTCTATCAAACTTAAAGTCACCCTGCCCAATTGATTTATGCAATAAATTAACAACATCATATTCTGCATTATAAATATCTGAAATGATTTTATTCAAAATAGGAATATCAGCGGCAAGAATTGTATTATAAAAAAAATGTGTTTCCCAGTTTTGTTCTGCACCATCGGCATTATAATAAGTACCATCGGTAATAAGGCCGAGGTTTACATTATCTTTGTTTTTCGGATCAACTAATTTGAGCATTTTTTGTCGAAACTCATTTATTTCATCTTTTAATTTTTTTGCAACACCATCGGAGCCATCATCTGATTTTCCAAGAAAGTAATTTGTGGGTATAGTGTAATTGTCTTTCTTTTTTAATTCTCTAACGGATGTGTTTTTTGCAGAATCAAGAGAAATGCCTTCAGTTTTTGAGATTAATTCATATCGAACTTTATTAATATATTTAATCATCTCGGCTGAAAGCAATTTTGCCTCTTCAGCTTTTTTCCAAAATGGTTGAACTTTAATTTCGTTCAATTGATAATTTTTTTCAAAATTTACATAAATATCTTGCAATTTTTGTGAGAGATTTTCATTTGACTCTATTATGTTTTCATCCACAACAACAAAGGCATTAATTACATCTTTGGAAACATTTAAGGCTAATAAAGTCAACATAACCAGATACATCATAGCTATCATTTTTTGCCTTGTGGTTTCTTTAGCTGCTGCCATTTGTAACTGACTGTTTGTTATATAATAATATCAACTATTGAGTAATTGTGTATTGCAAATATATTGTAGTTGTACCGGATAGTAGTTTTGAGTAGTCAGTTATAATAAATGAGTAGGTAAGCTGGTGGCCTTCATTCCTTCCTGAACCTGTATAACTAGTACCAATATTATCAATCAATACACGTGGTATATGAGTAACAATTATTTTTCCGGTAGGTATTCCCGGTTTACCTTTACTCATCCCTATATAATGGCTGGCTTCGATTTGCATCTCAAGTCCTTTAGGAATACTACCTGAAGCTATTTCAACTGTAATTGAGATGGTTGGATCGGATGGATGGACTAAGGTTGTATAATTAAGCCATTGTGAATCGTCAGAAATATTTTTTTTAGTTAAACCTGCACTGAAAGAAGGTGTCAAATCCATGTATATTGGATTTCTTTTGGTAAGTGAAATACTGTTTTGTGCATGTGATATACAACTTATTGAAAGCAGTAATATCCAAAAAATTATTCGTGGTTTTTTCATTATGATAATATTTTTCATAAAAGTACGACTTTTTTTTTATAAAATTATATTTTTTTTTGAAATTTTATCCTACGGGATTTTTTCTTTATAATTACATTAATATTTTTTACTTGCTCTGGAGCCAGTGTTATATTATATTCATCAGTTTCCAGTTTGTATCCTTTCGGAATACCTCTGTCATATACTATTACCTTCCATTGCCCCGGTCTTAGGTCATCAAAATTGAATGATCCATCTTTTTTCGTGAATACCCTATATATTTCATTTCCATTATTGGCTTCAATGATCAGGTTTTTCAATTCCTCTTTTACCGGAATAAAACCTTTCTTATCCTTATTTTCATCATCCTCAATAATTATAATTCCTGTTATTTTCCCGGATTTTGTTAAGGAGACTTCAAAATATGTCTCTTCTCCAGGGGGTATTTCTATTTTATAAGGACCCGGTGTTTCAGCAATAGAATTTAGTCCTGATTTTGAATTGTCCATAAATAAAAAATGTGTTCCTGTTTTAACAAAAGGAAAGTCAAATTCGCCATTCTTATCAGAAATAGCAATATTGCCGGCGAGAGTAAATAGAATTCCCTCCACATTATCCACACCATTGTTAATTACTTTGCCCTGAAGGCTTCCAATATCTTCCTTCCTCGAAACAGGAATATTTAAAGTGTAGGTGTAGTTTAAATTTGCGGCAAGCTGCGTACTGTTTATCTGTTCTTTTCTAAGGTTGTAATTAACACCTACGCTTAATTCGTGTTTTCTATTTACGATGTAGTTGATATCTAATGCAAGTAAACTTCTGTTTCTAAAATATTCTACCAACTCATAATCGTTTTGGTATTGAAATATAATTGTCATCTTCTTTTTCCATTTGGCATTAATTGTACCACCATAGAATAACCTTGTAAAATCTTCGGTAAGATATTGTTGACCTCCCATATAACTTACAAAACTACTTACAAACATATTTTTATTAATTTTATATTGTAAAGATAAATTAGCATTTAACACATTAGTTAATTCACCTTCTTTTAGTTGCAGGAAATTTTTTGTTTTGCCCATAGCACCGTAAACTTTTATTCCAAATCGTTTTACTTTACTATTAAGAGTGATTCGTACTGTATTTTCCTTATAATTAAATTGTTTTGGTGTCCCCATATCTTCTCTTCCTCTCATGTTTATTCCAATGCTTAAACTGTGATTATAATTAAGACTATAACCTACCGAAAAACTTAGGTTGTCACTAAAAGGTGCATTTGCATACATTGTATCTAAGGCAAAATTGAAATGGTTAAGATTGTAATTAACAGATAGGTTTAGTTTGCTCAAGACAACTGTACTTATTCCTGATGATATGTACCGTGAATTTGATAAATAACCCGGGAAATCTTTCTCTGCCGTTGTATAATTTAAAAAAAACTTGTAACGGGAATAGTTGATTTTTAAGGCTGTTGAATATGCCATAGTCATTTTTCCATTTGCCATCCCTGAAGCATACTCCAGCTTAATATTACCCCAGGTAAATGGGGTAGCTTCTCCTGAAATTGTAAAGAGTTGAGCTGCACTGTCTGCTACAAATAATTTGTTAAGATAACCTGCATTTATCCGCAACTTTTTACCCGAAAAATAACTACCGAATACTGAAAACACTCTTTCAATATCAGGATAAAATCGAGGGTAATTTATAAATGATCCAACACTTAGTTTTTTAAATTTGTGTTTATATTCAATACCCCTGCCATTTCTTGAACCTTCGGTTAAATCGGTGAGCCTGTAACTATTATCGCCTATTACTACTTCTGAATTTATTGAAGAATATTTTACATAATACTCATCAGTTTGTCCTAAAATCGGATTTCCTTGTCGGTTTGGACCGCGAAAACGAAAGTCAATTTTTCTTTTTTTTCTTTTGGATAACATACCGGCACCTTTTATGTCGAACATGGCACCATTTTTTCTATCACCAAGTTGATTGTCTGTAACAAGAAGTCCTGATATTTTAACGGGAATACGGTTATAGGAATCAAATTTAGTTTTACCGGAAGGAATTACATCAAAAATATATGAAGTAGTGCTGAT
>Ga0255398_1103_pt1 | contig 12974 bp, 14 predicted proteins | sample ANMaggSeSYBR01K3_FD_182119 | JGI IMG/M metagenome (GOLD analysis project Ga0255398, IMG submission 182119) | Sediment cell enrichment communities from methane seep in Santa Monica Basin, California, United Staets - ANME aggregate JGI... | ecosystem: Environmental > Aquatic > Marine > Cold seeps >...
TACATTCATAATAATCATGACAAAAAATAAATCTGATTTATTAGCAATTGACCTCGGAAACACAAATCTGGCAATCGGTCTATTCCAAGACAGTGAACTCACTGAACATTGGCGCTTATCAACAGATCACAAGAGAATGCAGGATGAATACGGCCTTCAATTTCTCGGTTTGCTCGAAAACAGAGGCGTTTCACTAACTGATTTTTCAGGTATTGTTTTATCCTCCGTTGTTCCGCCCCTGACAGAAAGGGTAGTGCAAGCATGCGAGACATACCTTGGACAAAAACCAGTTATCGTCAACTCAAACCTGAATCTGAACGTAAAAATCCGCTATGACGACCCAACTGCTGTTGGTGCTGATCGAATCGCAGATGCAGTTGCAGCCACAACCTTTTTCTCAAGCCCATTTTGTGTAATTGACTTTGGGACAGCCACAACCTTCAATGCTATTAACGAAGTTGATGAATATTTAGGGGGAACGATCTGCGGTGAATTTGCCCGTTCCGGGCTTGGCCACGGTTCTGGTGGGTGAGGATCCCGCTTCTCAATCGTATGTGCGGGCTAAACATCGCGCTTGTGATGAAACGGGCATTAAATCCTACGCGATAAATTATTCTGAAGACATTTCACAGAAAAAACTTGAGGGGGCGATCAGTGATCTTGCACATGAACCTGAGATCCACGGCATCCTTGTTCAACTCCCTCTTCCAAAGGGACTCGATGAAGAAAGAATATTAAATACAATCCCGTTGGAAAAAGATGTGGATGGATTCCACCCGATTAATATTGGCCGGCTGGCTCAAAAAGGACGCCAGCCGCTTTTTACACCTTGCACGCCGTCAGGTATCATCTATTTATTAAAAAAATATACAAACACTCTGGAAGGAAAACGGGCAGTTATCCTCGGGCGTTCTAATATTGTTGGGATGCCGGTTTCCCTCCTTCTCTTAAGAGAGAATGCAACAATAACCATCTGCCATTCACGGACGAAAGACCTCCCTCTGATCACGAAAGAAGCTGACATTCTTATCGCTGCGATTGGAAGACCAAAGATGGTAAAAGGAAGCTGGATCAAACCCGGTGCTGTTGTTATTGATGTGGGTGTTAATCGAGTGGAAGACAGCAGTAAGAAAAGTGGCTACCGTTTGGTGGGGGATGTGGATTTCGAAGAGGCATTAGAGGTTGCCTCTGCGATCACGCCAGTCCCTGGCGGTGTTGGACCGCTAACAATTGCTATGCTAATGAAGAACACACTGATAGCTGCGGAAAGGGCGGATAAATGACTCGTTTTTTAAAGGATTCTAATAAACGATTAATATATATTGAATGTTAAGATCACTACAATCAAACAGAAGGATTTAATATGAAACTGAACTCTCTAACTCCAGAGGAAGCCCACATTATTGAACATAAAGGTACTGAAGACCCTTTTACTGGTGAATACAATGATTTTTTTTCTTCCGGGACGTACATTTGTCGGCGATGTGAAGCACTATTGTATCGCTCCGAAGACAAATTTCATTCGGGATGTGGATGGCCAAGTTACGATGATGAGATTTCTGGCGCAGTTACCCGAAGCATGGATGCGGATGGCCGCCGAACAGAAATCACTTGCACAGCTTGCGGAGCACATTTAGGACATGTTTTTGAAGGGGAAAAATACACAGAAAAAAATACGCGGCATTGTGTAAATTCTTTGTCCATAAAATTTGTTGTAGGAGCAGATGGAGAATAATAAGACTGCTGTTTTTGGCGGAGGTTGTTTTTGGTGCACAGAGGCGATTTATAAACGAGTAAAAGGTGTAGAAAAGGCAGAACCCGGTTATGCTGGGGGGCATGTGTTTAATCCATCTTATAAAATGGTCTGCACAGGAACAACTGGACACGCGGAAGTTATCCGAGTTAGTTACGACCCAAAAATAATAACTTTTTTAGATCTCCTTGAAATATTTTGGCACGTGCATGATCCAACTACTCTAAACCGGCAGGGGAATGATATTGGCTCTCAGTACCGCTCCATTATCCTTTATCAAGATGACGAACAAAAGAAGAGCGCAGAATCATCTTTAAAGAACACGGATGCCAGCGGTATATTCAAAAATCCGATCGTGACAACAATCGAAAAACTGGATGTTTTCTATCCTGCGGAAGATTATCATTCTGACTATTTTACGAATAACCCGACCCAACCGTACTGCCGGGCTGTTATCGCGCCTAAAGTACAGCATTTCCTGGAGGGATATCACGAGAACAAATGAAAGAAACCCAATATAGGTAGCAACAAAACCAATTAGATATTGTTCTCCCAACAAATCTTGACAATTCAATTAAAACCTGTATAATAGTTGATTATGTTAACTAATAAGACTGTTAACTATTATTAAGATATGAACTGAATATGAAAGAAAATAGAAGAAGAAATTCAAAATTGTTGATGGAAACCCTGGAATTATTTCGGGGGGTTATGCTTCCGTTATGGCACATCATGCGTGCCCAGATTCACGAATTAGCTTCCGGTGAATATGGAATTACTTCTTCGCAATTTCATACTATTCGACGTATATCGCAAGGGGACGCATCTGTAAGTACTTTAGCAAACTGTATGCATGTCAGCCGTCCAAATGTTAGCCGGTCGGTCGATGATTTGGTCAATAATGGACTGGTGAATCGCAAACGTGATCCAGATGATCGCCGAAATATACAACTGTCTTTGACAGATAAAGGAAAAAAGATGATTAAAAATCTGCTCAACAAGTATGGAGGGATCCTTGTTGAGCAATTTTCAATTCTCAGCGATGAGGAATTGCGAATAATGTCCTCTGCTTTAGAAAGCATGAAAAAAGTAATTGATCATAGTACTAAGGAGTAGGTATCTAATGAAAAAAATATTCAAATTCCTCTCATTCATAAAACCATACTGGAAACAAGTAGTTTTTGCAATGATCTTTTTAATATGCGTGGTGTTTATGGATTTAACAATTCCCAGGTTGGTGCAGCGTATCATAGACGAGGGGATTTACAAGAATGATCTAACACTTGTGGCCAATACTACACTAATAATGCTTGGGATATCAGTGCTGAGTACATTGTTTTCTATTGGAAATAATATGCTGTCTGTGCAGGTCGGAGAAGCTTTTGCCCGTGATTTACGAGAAGCGATTTTTGTGAAAATCCAGGAATTATCCTATGCAAATCTTGATCAATTAAAAACTAGTGATCTAGTAGTTCGGTTAACGAGTGATATTAGTGTTTTACAGCAGACATATCGTATGAGCATGCGTATTGGAACACGAGGTCCACTGCTGATCATTGGGAGTATTATTCTCATGGTTACGACAAATGCCAGTTTAACGATGAAAATCGTTCCGCTGTTGCTGCTGACGTTGATATTGATCCTGTTGTTTATTTGGAAATTAGGACCAATATTTGGGCAGCTGCAGAAAAAATTAGATAACGTCAATAACGTTCTTCAAGAAAATATTGCTGGTGTACGAGTGGTTAAAGCATTTGTTCGCAGGCAGCATGAGAAGAAACGATTTGAAGATGTAAACGAGGAATACACCAGAATTCACATTAATGTCATGCAGTATATTTCGCTGATTTTTCCGATGCTTATGTTCTTGATCAACATTGGAGTATTAATTATCGTTTGGATAGGCGGCAAACAAGTGATTAACGGTGATCTGACCGTTGGCGGAATCGTTGCGTTTTCAAATTATTTAATGACAACCATGACTCCGCTTTTGATAATGGCTATGCTTGCTAATGTGGTGGCCAGCGGGATGGCTTCGGCAGAACGGCTCGATGAAGTGCTAAGCACTGTCCCGGAGATACAGGACGCACCTGATGCGATGAAGCTGCCTGATTCGATTGAAGGGCGGGTTGAATTAGAAAGAGTCAGTTTCTTTTATAACGGGAATTGTGAAGAGAAAGTATTAGATGAAATCAATCTTACTGTTGAACAGGGTCAAAATGTAGCTATCTTGGGTGCGACAGGTTCTGGAAAATCAACTTTAGTCAACCTGATTCCCCGTTTTTATGATGTGTCGGAGGGGCGGGTGATGATCGATGGACATGATATCAGGGATATCCAGCAGGACTCACTATTGTCACATATTGGAATAACTCCACAGGAAACGATCTTGTTTTCTGGTACAGTCCGGGAGAATATCAGTTATGGAAAACCAAACGCGAGTGAGGAAGAGGTGATCTCGGCCGCGAAAGCTACCCAGGCACATGATTTCATCATGGGACTTCCAAAAGGGTACGACACTTCAATTGCGGCACGTGGAGTGAACCTGTCTGGTGGACAAAAACAGCGCATCGCAATTGCGAGAGCGATCTTGTTGAAACCTGAAATTCTAATCCTGGATGATTCCACCAGTTCTGTGGATGTAGAAACCGAAACAAAGATCCAGGACGCATTAGAAAACTTGATCAAGGAAAGCACGACCTTTGTGGTTGCTCAGCGCATCAGCACTGTGCTGCGAGCTGACAAGATCATTGTTATAGACCGAGGAAAGATCGCTGCGGAAGGAACTCACACAGAATTGATGAAATCCAGCCCAATTTATCAGGAGATCTATGATTCCCAACTGGGCGATGGCAACCAGTTGTCAACCAATGGAAATAAATAAGTAATTTAGTACCGGAGAAAAATCGATGGCAGAACAAACAAAGCAAAGCAAACGACCCAGTGGGGGAATGCATGGAATGGGACGCGGTCCGCGTTCTGTAGAGAAAGCAAAAGATGTGAAAGTAACTTTTAAGCGCATTGTTTCCTACTTTGAACCGTATAAAAAAGAATTAATTATTGTATTCATTCTGGTAGTTCTATATTCATTGGCGGGATTAGCAGGTCCTTACTTACTGGGTATCGCAATTGACGAGTACATTACAGAGAAAGATCTTCCTGGATTAACACGGATATCTCTGATCATGTTGGCTGCATCCGTGTTTTCCGTGGGGTTGCGTGCGATAGCCAATTGGATCATGGCAAATGCTTCACAGGAAGCATTAAAGAAGATGCGTACTGATCTCTTCCATCAGCTGCAATTGCTTTCATTAAGCTTCTTTGATCGCAATCCAGCTGGAGACTTGATGAGCCGCCTGACGAATGATATTAATGCGGTTAATCGCGCGATCTCAATGAATGTTACATCATTAGTTGCAAATATACTCACATTGGTTGGAATATTAATCGCGATGTTTGCCTTAAATGTATGGTTGGCTTTAGCATCCGTTCTAGTTGTCCCGATTATGGCGTTTTTCACAATGTTCATAGCAAAATACACACGACGAGGTTTTCGAGATCTGCAAAAACAACTTGGCCAGCTAAATGGTACCATCGAGGAGACAGTCAGCGGACAGCGTGTGGTCAAGGCTTTTAGGCGAAGTGAAACTGCCATATCAACTTTCAAGGAACACAATCAGGCGGTATATGAAACCGGAAAAACCGCAAATACGTATGCATTTCTACTGATGCCACTCACTGGTCAGCTGGGCAATCTTTTCGTGATTTCTCTGGCCGGGTTGGGCGGATGGCTTGCAATAAAAGGATTGGTAACGGTTGGGCTGATCGCGACTTTCATTACCTATAGCCGTCAATTTCTCCAACCAGTCCGACAGCTTTCCAATATGTATAACTCGCTCCAAGCTGCCCTCGCAGGCGCAGAGCGGGTATTTGAGATCATTGACACCCAACCGGAATTGAAAGATTTACCGACCGCAGTTGATTTTCCAAATGTGGAAGGGCATGTTGAATTTGAAAATGTACGCTTTAGTTACGTGAAAGGTGTACCTGTGATCAAAGATATGATCTTTGAAGCACGGACTGGCCATACTATCGCGTTAGTCGGACCGACTGGTGCAGGTAAGACAACCATCATCAACTTGCTGACTCGTTTTTATGATATTGACAGCGGAAGCATACGTATTGATGGGAAGGATATCCGGGAAATTAAGAAAGATGATTTGCGTAAAAATTTAGGGATTGTCCTTCAAGATACCTTCTTGTTTTCAGATACGGTGATGGAAAATATCCGTTATGGCCGATTGGATGCGACGGATGAAGAGTGTATTGAAGCGGCAAAAATGGCCGATGCAGACCTTTTTATTCGCCAGCTTCCAAATGGATACCAGACAAAATTATCTGAACGCGCCAGCAATCTCAGCCAGGGGCAGCGCCAACTTCTTGCGATTAGCCGTGCGATCCTGGCAAACCCCGGCATTCTTATTTTGGATGAAGCAACAAGTAGTGTTGACACACGTACAGAAGCACGCATTCAGACCGCGCTGTTACGTCTGATGGAAGGGCGTACCAGCTTTGTGATCGCACACCGTTTAAGTACTATTCGCGATGCGGATTATGTGCTGGTTATTAATGAAGGTGAGATCATCGAGCAGGGCAATCATGAAGAACTTCTTGCGATGAAGGGTTTTTACTATAACTTGTATATGAGCCAGTTCAAAGGGCAGCAGATATAAAGAACGGTAGATCAATGAAGTTTTCCATATTGGCAATTGTGTATATTAAACACATAGTGCCATGAAAAGTAGTCAAAAGAAAAAAATATCATAATCGGGATTGAGATTTTATTGGGCCTGATGCATGTGGTTGGTATTGGACGCAATTCTAATGAATCCATGTTCATTCTAAGCGCCAGTTATTTTTCTGACTTGGCTCTTCCTTTCGGTTTTTATTTCTTGCTAATGGTGAGTGAGGACAAAGTCGCGTTTCTGCAGAAATGGTGGGTAAAAGCGGGAATCGTGCTCCTAATGGCTACTCTTTCAGAGATGGGCCAGTATTTTGGATTAAATATCCTTGGTCGGACTTTTGACCCGATAGATATTATTATGTATGCAGTTGGTGTGCTCTTCGCATCTTTAGTGGATTGGCTTTTTTCAATTGTTTTCAAATTCTGGAAAACAGAAATGAAGGAAAATTAATTTCATTTTTGTCAGGAAAGAAGCTTTATACTTAATTCGGTTTATATAATCAAAGGTTGAATAATGCGCTGGATAAGAAGTTTCCATGAGCAAAACCGAACGCCGATGCCATATCAACGGGCTATGCTTATCACATTAGCCGGGAATATTTTCCTGGCAGTGATTAAATCATTTGCTACATATTGGAGTGGTTCGTCCGCTATGTATGCAGATGCAGCCAACTCTATTTCTGATGTGCTGTATTCAATCCTGCTGGTGATCGGATTATGGATGTCTCAGCGGCCGCCGGATCTTGGCCATCCGCAGGGGCACAGCCGATTCGAACCTTTCGCCGCATTGATTGTTACTTTATCGATGGCTTTCGCGGGTTTTGAGGCAGGGCGTTCTTCTATTGCTCGTTTTGCAGAAGGGGGGCAACCGATCATTCTAGGTATTCCTCTAATAGTGCTGATTGTCAGCGTTACTACCAAGGCGGTTATGTTTATCCAGGTTAGAAAGATGGCTCGTGAAACTGCCAGCCCAGGTTTAGAAGCAGCAGCGAAGGATAACATCAGCGATGTGTGGACTTCAGCAGCAGTAGCTACTGGAATTCTTGGTTCACAACTTATTCATCCTTTGCTAGATCCAGCTGCAGGGATTTTTGTGGCCCTGTTGATTTTTAAAGCTGTCTTCGATCAGGCGCGTGAAAATTTGGGATATCTGACCGGTGCAGGAGCCGATCCTGAACAGCAAAAAGAGTTTATTGAAGCAGTTAAAAAGATAGATGGCGTGGAGGATGTCCATCATATAATTACCGAATATGCAGGGCCAAAATTAGTGGTTGATATGCATATTAATGTAGATGGAGAACTGTCTTTAAATCTGGCGCATGCTATATGTGACAAAGCAATAGCTACATTAACTGCTTTTCCGGAAGTGGACCGTGCTTACGTGCATGTTGAACCAATCGGATACGTATAAGATCAGGCAATCTTTTCAACGATCAGGACGAAATCAACGTGGACAAAACCGATCTGGCAGACATTGGGAATAATTGATATTACTTCACCTTCCAGGAAATTTAGAAATTCTTCTAATTTCCGTTGGTCTTCGGTCATGCGTATTTTTAAACGATGCACACGATATTTCATTTTTGTTGGCCTCCGCGAAAAATATTATCAATACTAATGATTTTACGTATATTTTTATTAAATTCAACTGATCAATTGCATATTTATTATCACCAAGTGCGATACAATATCCACTTTCTTATTTTAAACTTATGGAGATAAAATGATAGAAAAACCCATTATCAATGAAGAATTGTACAAGGATCATGAAAATAGGCCAGACCTCGCGGGCGAACATCCTTTTGGGGACACCCTGCAGTTGATCATGCTAATCATCTTTTCCATTGTAATCATGGCTGATTATTTTATATTTCAGACATACGATTATTTTAGAGGTAAGATTCCATTCATAATACGGCTGCCGATCGGCTTAGTTTTGGTTGCTTTTGGCGCGTGGCTGGCACTGCGCGGTATCCAGATCGTGTTCCGTGATCTCCGCCCAGAACCGATCATGATCACCGAAGGCATGTTCTCTAAAGTGCGTCATCCAATATACCTCGGGGCAATGCTGATTTATCTTGGTGTGCTGTGCCTGACGCTTTCCTTTTTGGGCGCGGCTGTGTTCTTGTTTGTTATGTTTGTTTATCAATGGCTGGCGAAACATGAGGAGAAATTAATGCTGGGTATTTTTGGGGAGAAATATCGTAATTATATTCGGTGTGTTCCAATGTGGGTACCGAAGGTATTCTGAGGTCTTCAAATAATTAATGTATGAGTTGGAAGGAAGCAAACCTCTCCTTTGTGAAGGAAAAATGTCAACATGACTAATGACTAGCGATTCATGAAGCGGATGTGTGGCCCGCGTGCGTTTTATCGGTTGTTGAGTGATATGTTAATCAACATTCGAGATATGCGTGAAGCGGGAAAAGCTGGCCGTGTGAGCTGTGAATTTTCGGAGCGGATCATGATGGCTGTCACGGAGGTGAACGGTTGTCTTTATTGCTCATACTTTCATACTCAGGTGGCACTCAAAGCTGGTATGGATTTATGGGATCATGATCGTTACTCTTATGATGATCGGCAGTGCAGGGCAGAATATGTTTATTATCCACGCGATATTGAGGAAATTGCAAAATTGCCTGGTCGCAGCAAAACATATACTCGCCACTTTAGTGAGTATGGCGGTGGATTCTGTAGAATGCAGTATACCATCGATGTCTTACCCGCGGTCTTGCCGCCTGGTTTCATGGGGGATTGGGAGGATTACGAAATACCCCCGCCGGCTGTGTTTACTCCCGCAGACTGAGTTCAACAATGTTTATTAAAATACCACAGCTGGTGTTATAAACCCCCAAAAATTTTCAAGGACGATGGATCAAGCGCAGCATCAATACTTCAGCCAGGATGTGCAGGAAACCCCGGTCAGAGCAAATTACGCTGTTTACCTCTCTTTTATTTCATAAAATTGCACTGGCTAGTTGAATTTACCTGTATTTATAATAGAAATAATAGAAAAAATAGGACATTCATAAGTATAAATTTGTCCGACAATTAAGTTATAATATGAGTGTGAAAAGAAGGAGCGATTTATGCCTACGCTTTTAGTCAAGAACGCGCGCTTGATAGCGACGATGGACTGCGCCAGGCGTGAGATTTCACACGGGGGGATTTTCATTGAGGATGGTTTTATTAAGCAAGTGGGAAAAAGTGAAGATATGCCGGGCTCAGCTGATGAGGTGCTGGATCTTACTGATCATCTTGTGATTCCGGGGCTGATCAATACTCACCATCACTTCTATCAAACACTGACGCGGGCAGTGCCGGCTGCGCAGAATGTAAATTTGTTCAACTGGTTGAAAACGCTATATCCGATCTGGGCGCGCATGACACCGGAAGATATCTATATATCAACGAAGACGGCGCTGGCGGAACTGGCGCTTTCGGGCTGCACAACTGCATCGGATCATTTGTATTTATTCCCCAATGGTTCACGCTTAGATGATGAGATCACAGCGGCGAGGGAGATGGGCATACGTCTGCATGCCTCACGTGGGTCGATGTCGTTGGGTGAATCAAAAGGCGGGCTGCCGCCAGATTCGGTTGTGGACGATGAAGACGAGATCATTCGCGATTCACAGCGCCTGATTGAAACTTACCATAATGGTAATCCGGGCTCAATGACGCAGATTGTGTTGGCGCCTTGTTCGCCTTTTTCTGTGACCGGGGAGTTGATGAAACGTTCAGCGGAGTTAGCTCGACAATACGGTGTCCATTTGCATACTCATTTAGCAGAAACAAAGGATGAAGAACAATTTTGCCAGGAAAAATTCGGATACCGGCCGGTAGCATATATGCAGTCGGTTGACTGGGTAGGTGATGATGTGTGGTTTGCGCATTCGGTGCATGTGAGCAAAGAGGAAATTGATGTATACATGGATACTGGCTGTGGGGTGGCGCATTGCCCGTCTTCGAATATGCGGTTAGCATCTGGTATTGCTCCAATATGGGAATTGATAGAGGCAGGTGTAAATGTGGGCCTGGGCGTAGATGGCTCCGCATCGAATGATTCCTCCCACTTATTAGCGGAAGCTCGCCAAGCGATGTTGCTGGCGCGTGTGAGGGCAGGTGTGGAAGGGGCATCACTTTCAGGATCAGAAGCACCTATTCTGACTGCACGGCAAGCGTTGGAGATGGCAACTATCGGCGGTGCGGCAGTATTGGGTCGAACGGATGTAGGTTCTTTGGAAACCGATAAATGTGCGGACTTTGTCGCTTTCAACCTGAACAAGATCGATTTTGCCGGTGCGCTGCACGATCCTCTGGCAGCGTTGTTGTTTTGTAACCCGGTAAAAGTAGATGTGAACATGATAGGTGGAAAATATATTGTTAAAGATGGAGACCTGCAAACGCTTGATCTGGCAGCGCATATTGAAAAACATAACAAAGCTGCAGCACGTTTGCTGGAAGGATAGGGGAGAAATTGAAAGAATATAAACAAAAACAAGAAAGCCCATTTCAGCGTTTGCAGCGTAAGCTGGGTGAGCGAATCGCCAGCGCGGAGCCGGGTGAAAAATTACCGCCTGAGCCTGAATTTGCCCGTCAAATGGGTGTATCAAGGTCAACCCTTCGCGAAGCAATGCGCTTTTTTGAAGCGCAGGGACTTCTCATGCGAAGGCAGGGATCCGGTACATTTGTGGTCGAGAGGAGCGATGTGTTTGATACAGGTCTGGAAGTGCTTGAATCTCTGGAAACGATCGCGGACCGCATGGAATTAGAAGTGTCAATGGGTGGATTGGAGATTGAAGAACTGTCTGCTGATGAAGAGCTGGCGGATGTTATGGGTGTGCTGTTGGGAACGAAACTGGTGAGTGTGACTCGTGTGATCAATGCTAAGGAACGTCCAGCAGCTTATTTACGTGATATTCTCCCAAGTGATGTGCTTTCTCAGCAGGATTTGGAGGAAGGATTTACAGGGTCGGTACTAGACTTGCTTATTAAGCGCGGCGACCTACCATTAGAGCAATCGCGGACTGAGATCAGAGCTGTCGCGGCACGTTCATCAGAGGCGCGCGCACTGCGTATCCAACGAGGAGATGTGCTTCTAATGCTGGAGGCAAATTTGGTCACGCAAACTGGGGAAGTAGTTGATTATTCTCATTCATATTTTCTGCCGGGATATTTCCGGCTTCATGTAAACCGCAAGATTGGCATTATATAAAAAAAATAAAAAATAATTGGAGGTAAGAAATGCGAAGTTTTTTTAGGTAAAGACATATTATCACTCAAGGATTTTGAACGGGCGGAATTTTTCCGCATCTTCGAAGCCGCTGCTGAACTGGAACCGATTGCGCGCGATCGCCGCAACACGGATCTTTTGGCACATAAGACACTGGTAACCGCTTTTTATCAGCCATCCACGCGCACACGTCTCGCTCATGAAGCGGCCATGCATCGATTGGGCGGCCATGTGACCGGTTTTTCCGATGCCAAGAACACCAGAGCAGGCGACTGGTACCAGGAATCGATCAAGGATACCGTAAAAATGTTGGAGTATTATGGTGATGTGATCGTTATGCGCCACTTCCAACAGGGTGCACCTGCTGAAGCGGCCAAATGGGCCAGTGTACCAGTAATTAATGCAGGCGATGGTTGGGGCGAACACCCCACCCAGGTTCTAACTGACTTGTACACAGTTTTAAATGAAATGGGTACCATCGATGGTCTAAATTTCCTGTGTATCGGTGATATGCGTATGCGAACAATGCATTCACTATCCTATGCATTAACCCAATTTGACACGAAAGTATTCTACGTTTCCCCGCCTGACATGTCACTGACTGATGATTTTAAGAAAGAATTGGATGCGAAGAACCTGCAGTATGAAGAAGCCAAACATGTGGCGGATGTGATTGACCAGGCGGATGTGATCTACATGGAACCAGTAGTGCAGCCCGATTACACTAAAGCACGTCAGGAAGCCGATGCTAAAAAGGGCTTGACCCCGGCGAATTACCAGATCACGCGCAAACTGTTAGCGGAAAAAGGGAGGAGCGACTCCATCATTTTACACTCCCTCCCACGCATGGATGAACTGCCCCCAGATGTGGACGGCACACGACATGCCCGTTACTGGGAAGAGGCCTTCAATGGTGTTGTGATGCGCATGGCACTGCTTGCTCTGATCCTTGGAGCGATGGAATAGGACCTATCTCAATTTACGGATAGAAAATAAATTAAGAAATGGGGTGAAGCTAACTTCACCCCATAAAAAATGGAGGTTTAAATGCAGACCTATTTACATGGGCGCAACTTGATTGGTGATCTTGACTTCTCCAAAGAAGAAGTAGAAACCATTTTGGATGTTGCCTTTGACCTGAAGCGAAAACGTGCGCTTAATGAATCGCACGCCTACCTGCGCGATAAGGTGCTGGCGATGCTGTTCTTCTTTAGCTCAACCCGCACACGCGGCTCGTTTGA
>Ga0255398_1104_pt1 | contig 12959 bp, 7 predicted proteins | sample ANMaggSeSYBR01K3_FD_182119 | JGI IMG/M metagenome (GOLD analysis project Ga0255398, IMG submission 182119) | Sediment cell enrichment communities from methane seep in Santa Monica Basin, California, United Staets - ANME aggregate JGI... | ecosystem: Environmental > Aquatic > Marine > Cold seeps >...
GGACATCCGGATGATGCAGATCTTTTAACAGGTGGAACTGCCATTAAATTTTCTCAACTTGGACATAAGGTATTGTTTGTGTCGGTTACCAATGGTGATGCCGGTCACTTTAACACGGGTGGAGGAGCACTCGCAAAAATACGGAGAAATGAAGCACAGGAAGCAGGGAAAAGATTCGGAGTTAGCTACCATGTTATGGATAACCATGATGGTGAGTTGACAGCGGACTTAAATATCCGCCTGGATATTATCCGCCTGATCCGGGAATGGAACGCTGATGTGGTCATCGGACACCGGCCCAATGATCATCATCCGGATCACAGGAATACTGCCATACTTGTACAGGATGCAGCTTACATGGTCATCGTCCCCAACATTGCACCAGACACTCCACCATTGAAAAAAAATCCGGTCTTTCTTTTTACACAGGACCGGTATCAAAAACCATATCCTTTCCAGCCAGACATTGCAGTAGATATATCAGATGTTTATAAGCAGAAGATATATGGAATTGCTGCTCATAAATCACAATTTTTTGAATGGGGACCCTGGCTTTCAGGAAATCTGGATGAAGTTCCACAAGAAGAAAAAGCACAATTGGAATGGCTGGGTGATCAGATAAAAAAGGAAATCACCCCTGAAATCAGGGCAACACTGGCCAAATGGTATGGTGAAGAAAGAAGCCAAAAAGTCACGGATGCTGAAGTTTTTGAGATATGTGAATACGGCCGGATCCCGGACGATGAGGAGATCAGGAAGTTATTTCCCATGCTGGCGAATTAATATGAAAAGAACATGTTCTTTATTAATCATAAATATCACAAAAGGATATGATTAAAAAAGAATATGTGAGAGCGGAGCGGTTGCATCTGCTCTCAAATTTTTAATTATTTTATTTTCAAATAATTAAAAATTTTAAGCAGATGAAAAGAAGATTTAATCCGAAACCGCTTATACTTTTATGGGCTGCTCTGTTAATGGTCCCTGGCTATTGCCTGGCACAGGAAGGATCACAAGTCTCCTTCACAGTGAAGGAGGAACTGGATGTTAAAGTGACCATGCACGATGGCATCAGGCTTTCTACCAATATATACCGTCCTGATACAAGTGGTGAATTTCCAGTCCTGCTCATGAGAACTCCATATGGGAATGGTGGAGAAGGCAACCGTGATGCACATTTTTTTGCAAAACGCGGATATGTGGTAGTTATTCAGGATATACGCGGAATAGATGATTCTGAGGGTATTTTTAATGCTTCCCAACCCGAAGCACTTGATGGATATGATACACAGCAGTGGATCGGGAAGCAACCATGGTGTAACGGAAAGATTGGCACTTACGGAGGTTCATATGTAGGATTCACTCAATGGATGCCCGCTCCGCTTCAAAGCCCATACCTGGTAACAATGATACCGGTTGTTACTTTTTCAGACCTTCATGATGTGGTATACCAGGATGGTGCATTCAGGCTTGATCTGTTTACACCCTGGAGTTTTGAAATGACAAAACCCTATAATGTAAACAGATCATCCATTGCAGATAAAAGAGATAGTATATTAATGACCCTGCCTTTGATTGAGCAGGACAAAGCGATGGGATGGAGAATTTCATTTCTGAGGGACTGGCTGTCCCATCCGGAACATGACCTTTACTGGACCGGAACCAGTGTGGGTGATGCTTATTCCAATATCAGGGCTTCAGTTTATAATATTGGTGGCTGGTATGATATCCTGCTGGAGGGCACAATTAATAATTATCTGAAAATGACAGCCCCGGATATAGACCCGGAAATCAGGAAAAAGCAGAAGCTCCTGATCGGACCGTGGGTACATAGCATGGGTAAACGCAACGTCGGAGAGTTGGATTTCGGAGAGGAGGCTCTGTTTAACAGTACTGAATTCAGGCTTCGATGGTTTGATAGCCAGCTGAGAGGAGTGGATAATGGAATCATGGAGGAACCGCCTGTTAAGGTTTTTGTAATGGGTATAAACAGGTGGCGGTATGAAAATGAATGGCCCCTGTCAAGAACGGAATATCAAAATTACTATTTCCATAGCAAGGGAAATGCCAACACACTCAACGGTGACGGCAGGTTGAACAGCGCAATGATGTGTTGGTTTATACTACTCCACCATTGAAAAATGACCTGGAGGTAACCGGACCGGTTAAGGCTGTTGTTTATGCTTCCAGTTCTGCTGTTAATACCGATTTTACAGCCAGGCTTGTTGATGTTTATCCTGATGGAAGGGCGATCCGGATCTGTGAAGGAATCATCCGCGCTGATCACCGGAATCCCGGTGTTCCTCCATCACATATCTCTCCTGGAATTATTTATGAATATACTATCGACCTATGGGCAACCTCCAATGTATTTATGGAAGGGCATCAGATACGTATTGAGATTTCGAGCAGTAATTTTCCAAGATTTGACAGAAATCTAAACACGGGCAAATTTTTTGCAACTGATACGACAATGATACATGCAGAACAGGTTATTTACCACAGTCCGGCGTATCCTTCGCATATTATTCTGCCAATAATCAATAACTAATCAGTCGCAATTAATTAACATTTAAAATAAAAAATATGTACAGCCTAAAGAGAAGTTCTCTGTTTGCCATTTTCCTAATTCTTTTTGCCGGTTCAGTCACGGTTCAGGCAATCGCGAATAATGAAGGCCAGCACAAAACCATGAAAGACACTTTATCCGAAGAGGCAATTTTCTTTGTTTATTCTCCGATCCGTGATATAAATGAGTTCAGGGCCTTTGCCGTACAGCTGGCCCGTTTGAAACCATTTGGAAGGATTGATATGACTATCAGTTATACTGCAGAAAAAGCTGATCATGAAATACCTGAAGGTGGAAGTCCATGGCATGAATATGCAGCCTTCGACCGCGGCATTTCAAAGTTCTTTCCCGACGAGAAGATTGTCCCGTTTATTCCTGAGGAATTTGTGAAGAAAAACCGCCAATTCCTTATGAGCAAAGTGGAAATAATGAGGGATTTAGGCCTGGAAGCCGGATTCAGGTTTAATGAACCCTATTATCTGCCGGAAGCATTCTTTGAAGCTTACCCTCATATGCGGGGGCCCAGGGTGGATCACCCGAGACGCAGCCTGCAAAAGGAGTTTGCACCTTGTTTAAACCAGAAAGAGACAAAGGAAATGTATCAGAATATGATCAATATGCTATTTGAAAATGTGCCTGAGATCAATACCGTATATTTCAGCATGAACGATGCCGGGTCTGGATTTTGCTGGGCGGAATGGCTTTACAGCGGACCGAATGGTCCGTCTGATTGTAAAAACCTCAACATGAGTGACAGGATATTGAACCTGGTTCATCTATTTAAAAACGGGGCCGAACAAACAGGTCACGATATTGACATTTTAATGAGAGGTATGTTTACTGACAACGAGGTAGATGAGATTATAAGCCACTTGCCGGATAATTGTTTCCTTCAGGGGTTAGGAAGAGGAAATTACCCCCCGGGAAAAGGCATTGGAAGCATGGCAGGATCTGCTTACCCGGTACAGGGAATCATAAATCCTCTTGGTATTATAAGGACCCTGAACAGGAACACTGAAAATATGCCACAAAGATATAACATGAGCTTTGGCGGAGCATATGGCCATGGCACCGAGCGCCTGGAAACAGTGGAAAAAGTTATCGATATTATTGAAGACAATCTAAAAAACCCTGCCGAAGAAAGGTTGATCCCCACATTACAAAGCTTACAAAAACTATGTGTTAAGTGGGCAGGAGAGGAATCGGCAGATCGCTTGTTCGATGCTTTTGTTGCTTTAGACGAAGCTTTTAAATACAGAAGGGTCGCGTTGGGTAGATTTAGCACACAATATTGGGGAGTGTCAACAAGGCATATTACCCGTCCGTTGGTAATTGCCCCGCAAAGACTCACTGCCGAAGAAGAAAACTATTTTCTCCCTCATATTTTTAATGTTTCCGTTAATGAAGCACGTATGGATTATATGGATATTCATGGAGGAGGCCACAACGCTTTACCCATGGGAACTGTGGCTAAATTCCTGCCGGGCTTAAGAAGGGTATATACTTCAATGGAAAGAATTTCCAATGCACCGGAACAGGAGTTCCTGGATAATATGGCAATGGCCCTGCGTATTTATAGCAGTGTTGTACGAAGCTGTGGTAATTTTAACGACGCGCAGATTATCCGGAACCGAAACCGGGAAGTTCTCGCGGGACCAATTCACAGGCCGGATAAAACTCCGACATGGACAGGGGATCAGGATCTTCTTGATTTCAATAACATTATGCGCGATGAGCTGGATAATACACAGGAATTGATTGACCTGTTGGAAAACGGGGGAATGGATCTTATAAACCATGCTAATGACCAGAAGCGTGAAGATACTTTTCTGCTTGGTTCTGACCTGATTGAGCAGTTAAAACAAAAACGAAAAATTATGCTTGATCACTGGCTGGATGGTGAAGATTACATGACCATCCCATTTAAATAGTTGCGCAACTATTGACGATCCTCCCCTCCTTCAAAGAAGGGGAATCCACTGGCTTCTATGAAGCCACGGGCAGTACTTCCTCACGGGTTCCTGCAGATTCCTGCTGCCGACCGCTCATGCGATTCGCTTGACAGGCTATCATCACCGTCTGCCCGACGGTTAGAATGTTCTTCGCAGCATTTACATCTGCGTTTTCCTCATGTCCGCAGGCCTGGCATCTGAAAACAGCCTGCGATGCCCTGTTCTCTTTTGTCGTGTGCCCACAACATGAACATCGCTGTGAGGTATGCCTGGGATTAACTTCAACCAGCATCCCTCCCCTCCAAAAGAGCTTGTAATCAAGTTGCTGCCTGAACTTGTACCATCCCTGGTCAAGAATGGACTTGTTCAACCCAGACTTGGCCTTTACATTCCTGCCCGGCTCTTCTATGCTCCCTCTGGCCGATGCGCTCATGTTTTTGATGTTCATCCCTTCTACATATACCTTAGCTTGTTTTTCGCTTACTTCGGTACTCAACTTGTGAAGGAAGTCTGAACGCACATTAGCGATCGTATGATGAAGTTTTGCTATTTCTCTCTTCTGTTTCTTCCAGTTATTCGAGCCTTTCTTCTTCCTCGCCAGCTTCCGCTGTTCCCTGGCCAGCCGCTCTTCATGTTTCCTGAAACTATGCACACCCTCTATCATGGTTCCATCAGAAAAGGCTGCAAAGCATTTTACCCCTGCATCAATCCCTATCTCTGAATCAGAAGCATGCTTCCCTATCTCAACCATCTGCTCCACCTGGATGGAGGCAAACCATTGTGCACCACGGTTTGTGATGGTGATTTGCTTGATTTTGCCGATTATTTCACAGCTCTTGTGAAAGCCAATCCATCCAATCTTTGGCAGGAAGATCCTACGATTATCAACCTTAACGCTCTGGGGAAAACGAATACCATCTCCCAATCCTTTTTTCTTAAACACCGGGGCTCGCTTCAAGGGCTGACCTTTATCAAAGCAATCCCTGAAAGCTCTTTCCAAATCCTTCAGCTTTTGCTGTAATACCTGTGAAGGGCACTCCTTTAAGAATGAGTACTCGTCGGATCGTTTCCAAACAGTAAGCCAAAAAGCAAGCTCATTGTACCAGAGTATCGGTTGCCTCTTCTCCAACCGCTCCAGATTCATAGCCAGAGATTTGTTCCAAACAAAACGGGACGATCCACAAAAACGGACAAGTTTATGTTCAATATCCCTATTGGTCTTAATCTGTACTTTATATGCTTTTCGTATCTTTAACATTTATACTTAAATATACGAATTATACTTGAATTATGCAAGATCTACGCACTAAAAGACATGTCGTTTATTCACTTCACATGCATTTGGTCTTTGTAACCAAATACAGAAAGAAAGTCTTCACTGAAAAGATGTACGAAAGGCTGCATTTTCACTTTGAAAGGGTGTGTAATGACTTCGGATGTAAGCTTGTTGAAACAAACGGGGAAAATGATCATGTACATCTCCTGGTTGAACCGCTACCACATACCACACCATCCAGGCTTGTGAACAGCTTGAAAGGGGTCTCTTCCAGGTTCCTCAGACAGGAGTTCCCAGAAATGGAGAAGTACTACTGGAAAGGAGGATTATGGTCTCCAAGCTATTTTATAGCATCCTGCGGGGGAGCACCGCTTGATGTTGTTAAACAGTATATCGAAAATCAGTAGATTTGTCCTTATATCCACTCCCTGAAACGAAGTGGTCTTACGGACAAGTTTGATAAATCATAAACCATGATGAAAATTCGCAGCTTATTCATTGTAGTCTTACTCCTATTGTTTGCATTATATGCCTGTAATGAAACATCACCAGACGTTATAATTCTTGATGATTTTGAAAGTCCATCATCCCTTACGATCTGGAGCGGAACTGTCTCTCTGTCGAAGGAGTTTTCTGCGCATGGTAAAAGCTCTCTTGAACTAAATTCTTCTGATGGACTACCCCTGTGGCTGGAGAGTGAAAAACTGCCGAAAGACTGGAGCCGTTATGAAACCCTGAAATTCGATATCTATAATCCCTCCTCCCGACTTTATTTCGGATACATTCAGATCTGTGATGAACAGGGCACGGATGAAGAGGCAGAATTTCATGGACAGAGTTATAAGTGGCAAAAAGTTTTTCTGAACACCGGGTGGAATCATTTCGAGTTTCTGCTGCAAAATGCCATGGTAGAAGAGGGTGATCGCCCGCTGGGACTGGACAAAATTCGTAAATTCCGCCTCTCTTTCGGTTCTGTAGACCATTCCCTTTATATTGACAACATTCGACTGGTTGCGGGTGAAGAGGGTGCAAAAACAGCATCCCATATTGATCCGCGCGATTGCCGCATCGTTATTGATAATCGTTATGTCTATCCCACCCTTGCAGGACTGGAGGAAAAAACAGAACCAAGTCCTGAAATAAAACGATTAAGGGCAGAGGCAGAAGCGGCGGTTGAAAACCTTGAAAAAGAAGTCGAAGTTGCTGAATTACAAGGCTATCAAACCTTGTACCAACGTATTCCGTTAATTACCGCTGATATCGGACTCAGAATCAGAAGTAAACTGGTGTGGTTTCAAAGTGAAAAAGAGGAGAGAAAAATACTGAAATATATTATTGCCTCCTGTTCTGAAGCAAGCAATGAGATTGAAGTTATTTTATCGGCACAGAAAAGCAAGGTCCCTGTACTTGCCCCGGAAAATGAAACCACCTCCCAGGTATTTTACGTTCCGCCTTATCCTCCATTTAATGAATTGAACCCAATGGATGGATTTTACAGGGATAAGGAAGGAAAACCGGTTCTCATTTTTTCCATGCTCCAAATTAATAAGGGACCCCTGATGGATTATTTTGCTCCTTTCAATCACCGGTTGGAAAGCTATACTGTTGGGGGCGGTTCAAGATATAACATTGAGAGCTCCCCGGTGTATGAAGCCTTTCATAACTATTCCGGAACTCACCGGGTGGGCTGGGACGGCTGGTGCGGCCATCTCATCAAGGACAGGTGGGCAATGGGAGGTAAAAAGGAGGATGTTGTCATCTGCCTGGAAAACCCGCATATTCGTCAGGCCATACTGGAGTATATGAAAATACATTCCCATGAGTGGGTGGAAAACCAGAACCTGCTTTACAATATCATGGCTTATGAATTGCAATACATCTGTTACTGCGAAAAAAGCCAGCAGATGTTTCATGAATGGCTTAAAACAAAATATGGAAAAATATCTGTACTCAATCGAATCTGGGATACCCGGTATCAATCCTTTGCTCAAATTAATGCACCTGCAACACACAACACACGCCCCGTTGATGATGTAAACCGTGCGGCATGGTACGACTGGGCTTGTTTTAATACCAGGCGTTTTACAGATTACCTGACCTGGATTAAAAGTGAAATGCGCAAATTCGATCAGAATATTCCGATCTGCGCCGGTGGCACATCATCAATGCTGAGTTCATCCAACAGTGTTTCCGGAATAGACGAAGAGCAAATAATTAACGAAGTGGATGATGTTATCCTGAATGAATCCGGCAGATCAACTATCTTCTCCGATCTGTTTTACAGCCTTAGTGAAGAGAAAAAAGTAATGGTAGAACCTGAGATGGGCGGAGAGGTACATGGAATTTTACTTCAATTCCTGCATGGCAAGTCTGCTATTGCCAAGTGGTGGTGGGCAAATGCTCCCAGCCGGGAATACCTGCAGATGAACCAGTCATCCCTGCCTCATAGTAAGATCATATCACTATCAGACATTAACGAAGTACTGCGAATAGGTCTCGATGTCAGAAGATTGAGTTCGGAAATTGCAGCATTTACACAACCAGAACCGGAAGTGGCAATCCTCTATTCCAAAACAAGCATTGTACAGGTGCCCCCGCCTCTGGTACAGGCAGGCCGCACCCCTTATATTGATGCGGTTTACTCCGTTTGGGAAGGCTCCCGTTTCCTTGGTTGCAGGATTGGATTCGTGAGTGAAAAGCAGATCCTGGCAGGCAAGCTCGCAAAATTCAAGCTCCTTATCGTCCCGGCTGCCAAATACATCAGACCCGAGGTTGTTACTGCTGTAATAAATTATATTGAAGAAGGGGGTACGGCGGTTATAATTCCGGAGTCTTTTATCTTCGACCAATACGCCCGGGAAAATAACAGTATATCAGAATTTGGTATCACCATAACAGACGTGACACTTCCGCCAGTCATAGGCCAGGGGGAAAAAGTGCAAAACTATGATCAGAGTTTTTCACAGACAATTTTATATGGAGAGGTTCAGAAAAAGATAACAACAATTAACAAGGACATCTTTAAAGACAATACACACACACTGACTCTATTTTCGAATGGGTTGGTACAATCAATCGATCCGGGCTCCCACCAGGTACTTGCCCGATTTGACGATGGAAAAGCAGCCATTGTGCTTGCACAAACCGGAAATGGTGCTCTCTACTATCTTGCTGCACCATTGAAGTCCGAAGATTATCATACACTGCTTTCCCCGCTGGCCCAAAAACTCGGACTAAAACGCCCTGTTACAGGCATTGATCAGAACGGAAAGCTGGTTACCGGCGTTGAAGTACGGGCTGTTGAACGGAAAACAGATTTTCTGGTCTATGCAAGCAACCTGACGCCGGAACCGGTGGAGTTTGACCTGAAAGGATCCGGGGACCCGGGTGTCATTATCGACTTGCGCAGTTTATATGAAGTTCCGGAAGGACATGTTAAACTTGGCCCATATCAAGAAACAATATTTAAAGTAGAAAAGAAAATAAGTCATTAACTATAAAACAAAATGAAAATGAAAAAATTAAGAAGCTGCCTGGTCATCCTGATGGTAATATCGGGAATGGCAATTGAGGCATCAGCACAGAAAACAATCTATGTCAGGCCCATTGAAACTGACGAAGTTCTGACCAACCCGGGAATCGGTTTTATGACCTTTCAACGGTTTAATGGTGATGAATTAAATGAAGGTAGCGGTTGGACCGAAGGCTTTCCAATAGAGTACCAGGAGTTTGATGGAAACCTGGAAAATAAAGATCATCCAATGACCTCCATAGCCTATTTCAGGATTTATTGGAAGTTTCTGGAACCGGAAATGGACAATTATAACTGGCCAATGATTGATAAAGCCTTAAAAACAGCTCATGAGCGGCAACAGACCCTTTTGCTTCGCATTGCCCCGTATGGAAACGGACCTGAGAAAGATGTACCGGTATGGTATCGTGCCATGGTGGGTGATGGGGATGAATGGTTGCCGGAAGGAAAAAAAGGTTGGCGGGTAGATGCTGAAGATCCCAAATATGCTCAATACTTCGGAAAATTTATTACTGCACTCGGTCAGCGGTATGACGGCCACCCGGACCTTGAAGCCGTTGATCTTTCAATTCTCGGATTCTGGGGAGAAGGCAGAGGTTCTGCTATAGTTACACAGAAAACCAGGGCCGCTCTGGTAAACGCGTATACCGATAACTTCAAAAAAACACCATTGATTATGCTGCTGACAGATGAGAAAACGAACAAATATGGTATGACACAGGCAAACGTGGGCTGGAGGGTGGATTGTATTGGTGATCTGGGTTTTTGGGCTGAAGACCAGGATGGCTGGACACATATGTACCGCTATTATCCTCAGGGCATCATTAATTTTGGAATGAAGGATGCCTGGAAAAAAGCGCCTGTCAGTCTTGAGATTTGCGGCACACTTAAGGGCTGGAAAGAGAGCCAAGGGTACAACGCCGATGATGTGGACTATATAATTGATGAAACATTAAAATGGCATATCTCCTCTTTCAATGCCAAATCATCAGGAGTACCTGAAGAATGGTGGCCACAGATCAACCGGTGGCTTAAGAAGATGGGGTACCGTTTTGTCTTGCGAAGTTTTGCTTATCCTGAATTCGTGGCACCCAATGAGAAACTTCACTTCAAATCCTGGTGGGATAACAAAGGTGTTGCACCATGTTACAAGGAATTTCCATTGGCAATCAGGCTAACGAATGAAAAAAGATCAGAGGTAATGATCACTGATGCTGACATTACTACCTGGCTCCCTGGCGATAATCTTTACGATGATGCAGTATTTGTTCCCCTGGACATGCCTGCCGGTGAATATACATTACAAATCGGCATTATTGACCCTCAATCACATGAACCAAAAGTAAAATTGGCTATTGAAGGAATGGATCAGGATGGATGGTATACTATAGGAAATATGAAGATTACCGAATAAAATGGTTAAACTCATAAGAGATCTGCTATTCCCATTAATCTATATAGCATTAGCCAGCTCCTTTCAATTTGCTTACGCACAGGCTATAACTGCCACAGGCACCGGTGATATTCCTGTTTTCAAAAAGCATATAATAAAGCCTCCCAGGCCTACCACCAAAGACAATACGGTTCCGAGTATGGTATGGGTGCATGACGTGGATGGGGATGGACAAAAGGACATTGTTGCTTCACATGTAGGTATGGGTACATTATATGGGCCTCCGTCTGATGGTGCTGATCACCCATATGTTGCATGGTATAAAGGGCCTTCCTTTACACAGGAATTCATTATGATCGATAAAAATACACCTGGCCTGAACGGAAATTCACGCATCTACCGGTTTGTCATGTATGACGTGGATAAGGATGGAAAAAAGGACCTTATAGGGCAGGGATATCAACCGTTTCATAATGGAAATAAATGGTACAAATGCCCGGATAACCCAACACATCCCTGGAATGAATGGCATGATTACGGCGTGAACCTGAAAAACGGGCATGATATCAGGCTCCGGGATATAAATGGGGACGGCAGGATGGATGTGGTTCTGTTGGACAGCCATTCCGGGAAAATGATTGTTAAGCAGATACCGTACGGAAATGCCATCCATTCTCCCTGGCCGTATCATACTGTTACCAGTGGGGATGGAATGACCCATTACATCTCTTTCTTTGATGTAAACGGGGACGGGAATGAAGATATTATTATCGCCAAAGAGGAGGATGGCGGCAAAGGTATAAAGTGGTATGAGCATCCCGGATACGATAAAGCCCTGGAGCAGGAATGGAAGAAGCATTTCGTTATAAACGCTAATTTCACAAAGGCCTTTGCCCGGGACCTGGACGATGATGGCGGTATTGATTACATAGGAACCGGAGAATTAGGCGGTGCAAACATCGGATGGTATAAAAAAACCGTATGTGGATATACTTTGTATGAATTCGACAAAAAGGACAACAATAATGATGTGAATGGAGGACATAACTGTGAATTGGTGGACGTAGACGGGGACGGGGATGAAGATCTAATCACAGGAGGCGTGTACAAAGCGGACGGCAAACAACGCTTTCTGTGGTATGAAAAGAGATGGGTTGGAGATGAATTGAAATGGATTGAGCATCAATTTGGTGTTACGAGCGCTCCGGGGTATACGCCCTATCATGGGTTCTATTGTGGAGAGATGGCCTGGAGTGATCTGGATGAAGATGGTGATATTGATTTTGTGTATTCAGGTGTTGGCGGCGGATTTCTGGGATGGTTCGAGAATACATCTGTAGAATGAAAATATTTTAATCGGCTCTTTTTTTGTTAATTGAAACTGGTATTATTTCAAAACTTCCATTTACTGTATTCCATGAGTCATTGGACCCTGTACCGGAGAATACCATAGTGAAATCTTTGCCACCGTTGCGCGACCACCTTGACGGATAATGGTAGGCATAAGTGTAGCCATACCCGCCGAAGTTATTAAAAATTTTTACCGTGGTCCAGGGGCCCCATGGCTCGGGTGCATCAAATACAGCCATATTGCCGGGACCGTCATAACTGCCACAATTAAAGGAAAGCAGATATCGATCTATTCCAGGAATATAATCTGCGTTCACCGTCCAATGAACCTTTCCCTGCCAGGTAAACACCGGTTTGCGTTGGCTGATATCTGATGTCCAGGCAGGGTTGTCCTGACTACCCAGGCCTGTAAAGAATTCATATGTACTCCGTATCTTTATTGAGTCCCTGTGCACACGGGCAAGATCAACACCATCCGTCTGTTCAGGCCATCCTGAATACTGGGACGGTGCATACACGTAAACATAATTATCCCTGGTGCCAGAGTAATTTTGGCCAAAGTTAAGTAAGGTAGCGATGGAAAAAGGTCCATCTTGTGTGCCGAATGACCAGCCGGCGGTGTTCCAGTGTGCGCCGTGGTCATTGGAGTACCAGAGCTCCGATCTGGAGAGGCCGGCAAAACAATAGAGTGCTCCTTCAATACATAATAGGCCCCATGTATAACTATCAGGATTGCTGGACTGGTATTCACCCTGATAACCGCCATGCCTGTTGTAACCGATGTAGGCATCAGGAGACCCTTCTATGCGAGCCACACCAAATGTTACCCGGCCCAGAGAATTGGTACCACCAAAGCCTCCGCCGTCTCCCCATTGTGCATAAAGATG
>Ga0255398_1105_pt1 | contig 12873 bp, 9 predicted proteins | sample ANMaggSeSYBR01K3_FD_182119 | JGI IMG/M metagenome (GOLD analysis project Ga0255398, IMG submission 182119) | Sediment cell enrichment communities from methane seep in Santa Monica Basin, California, United Staets - ANME aggregate JGI... | ecosystem: Environmental > Aquatic > Marine > Cold seeps >...
AGTCAAAGAAGCCATGGAAGAAATTGGTCTCGATCACATGGAACTGGAGCTCTATTATCCTGGATGCAACAAGGATCCTATGGAGTTTCACCATGCGATCACCCCCGGTGAACTTCAATATGTACCACCAGGTATAGAAAATGTGATCAATATCGGTTCGCGGATTTTCGATTTCAAAACCATCGCAAAAGTGCTTTCACACCTCGATTTGTTGGAACAATCATCCGGGTCTTTTTCCAAGATGTATTTGGAAAAAATTATTAATGTCGCTAAAAGTCTTGCAAATTCCAGAGCTCAAATCATAAATCTCAACGAGAGCATGGACCGCGTGATTGATGGCTTTGAAGAAGGTCTCCTCATTTTTGATCCGGGGCATAACATTGTTGTTTTCAATGATATGCTTAAAACCATATTAAAAATAAAACAGTTCAGGTATATTGGAAACCGGTTAAGCCGTGTGATTTATAACAAGAAGTTGCTGGTGTATCTCACAGATGATTTTCTGACTGAACCACTTGAAATGTCAATCGATGGCAATGAGTATATCGTGAGCAAGTTCAAAATCAACCAGAGTGGGATGACATGTGCATCATTCAAGCCTCTCAAGGAACATCAAAAAACCAAGGCACTCAAAGAAGAAGCCATCAGAAAAGGATATGTGGCGAAGTATAACATAGATGATATCGTGGGCAGGTCTTTAGCAATAAAAAAACTGAAATCACTCATAGATAAACTTGGAAAAACCGATATGAACATATTGATTCAAGGGGAATCTGGGACGGGCAAGGAACTTGCAGCCAGTGCGATTCACAATCATTCCAACAGGTCGGATGCACCATTTTTGGCTGTCAATTTCAGTGCGCTGCCAGATAGTTTGATTGAAAGTGAACTTTTCGGATATGCAGAAGGTGCGTTTACCGGTGCGAAAAAAGGCGGTAAGAAAGGTCTTTTTGAAGAGGCTAATGGTGGAACGATTTTCCTTGATGAAATTGGTGATATTTCCCTTAAAGTTCAATCAAGATTGTTGAGAGTTCTTGAAGAGAAGGAAATCATGCCTGTTGGAGGCAATGAGATCAGGCCGGTAGATTTAAGGATTGTCGCAGCCACAAACAAAAATTTGATTAAAATGGTGAATGAAAAATCTTTCAGGGAGGACCTTTACTTCAGACTTAAAATGGGATATATCCACCTTGAACCATTGAGAAACCGTAGAGAAGACATTGAGATCCTACTTGATCATATCGCAGAAGGTATGACTTCAACAAAAGTCGAATTTTCAAGAAAATTGATTCAAAAACTTGAGGCTTATGATTGGATGGGCAATGTCAGAGAACTAAAAAACACAATAAATTACATGTTGGCGGTAAGAACATCTGACTTCATCGATGTAGAGGATTTACCGAGTGAATCTTTTTTTACTGCTGAAATAAATGAGAGTAAAGAATTTGAACCTACCCTGAAGCACTCTGAGGAGTTGATTTATTTATCTGATGAACACTTGTTTTTCCTTAGCCTGATTCATCAAATGATTTCTGCTGATGAGGCGGTTTCAAGAACCAGTTTGTCTGAAATGAGCAGGAATGGAAGGTTCAAGAGGACCGAAAATCAAGTCAGAAGGATATTGCTTCAGTTAAAGGAACTTGGAATGGTACAGATTTCCAAGGGCAGACGGGGCATAGAACTCACAGAGGACGGGTATCAAAGAATCAAAACATCAAGGTGATAAAGGTCGAATAAGGTGTATAAAAGCACCAATTCAACCATAAAGCACCTAAAAAAGGGCGCAATTGCAGAACTTTCTTGAGCAATTGCGTTTTTCTTGAAAAAGTGATTTGGCACACAATTTGCAATAATAAATTGTGACCAAAAAATTAAGGGGGTTTATTATGTCGAACAAGCAGTGGCGCATGCCAGATACTTATGTCATTATTTTCTTTATTGTTTTGTTAGCAGCGGCGTTAACTTACGTGATTCCAACCGGTTACTTCAATGTCAATTATGTGGTTGAAGATATGGACAGCAACGTGATTGCTGTGGTGGAAGACAACCAGACACAGGATGTCGACGTTGAAGGGACAATCTATACAATCGATACTACAGATAGTTCAAGGACTTATGTTTATCTGGGAGAGGAAGAGATTGGCAACATCAGAAAGTCAAAAGCTTCTGCACTTGAAATTGAAGGGGCTAGAGTCGTTCAGGAATATGGTGATTTTGAAAACACTGGTGAGACAAAAGCCATCAAAGTTTTCGAGAAGTGGGGCGATGTCGGTTTTCTCAATTATATGTTTGAAGGACTGGTCACTGGTGACAAATGGGGCTCCGCAGTTGGAGTCGTAGCATTTATTTTGGTAGTCGGTGGTGCATTTGGAATTATTCTCAGAACGGGATCGGTTGATGCATCAATCATTAATCTCATCACAAAATTCAGTAAGGCTGATTTGGTTTTGATTCCACTATTATTCTTTGTGTTTTCACTTGGTGGAGCAATCTTTGGTATGGGTGAGGAAGCCATCCCGTTTGCGATGATTGTAGTTCCGCTTATGATTTCCATGGGGTATGATGCAATAGTGGGAATTCTGATCACCTATGGCGCTACTCAAATAGGATTTGCTACTTCTTGGATGAATCCATTCTCAGTGGCGATCGCTCAAGGTATCGCGGGTATTCAAGTGGGTTCCGGAGCGACTTTTAGAATTGTGATGTGGATTGTGTTCACAGCAATAGGTATTGCATTCACAATGTTCTATGGTTCTAGAATCAAAAAAGATCCACTGAGATCTGTAGCATATGAGTCGGATCATGCATATAGAGAAGAATTTTCAAATAAAGATCTGGCAAGCAATCCTTTGAAATTAGGTCATATTTTAGTTTTGTTGACCATAGTTCTAGGTATTGTTTGGACGGTTTGGGGCGTACAGGCACACGGTTACTATATCCCTGAAATCGCGACGGTATTCTTTACAATGGGACTTGTTTCGGGAATCATTGGTGTGATTTTCAAACTCAATGACATGGCTGTCAACAGCATAGCTGAATCTTTCAAAGATGGAGCAAAAGATTTGGTTGGAGCGGCTCTCGTAGTTGGTATGGCGCAAGGTATCGTTTTGGTCCTAGGCCATAGCTCGGCTAATTCCGCTTCCGTTTTGAATACAATTTTAAATGGTATGGCGAATTCGTTGAATGGAATTCCTACAGCACTTACCGCATGGATTATGTACATTATGCAATCTGTATTTAATTTCTTCGTAGTTTCAGGTTCAGGTCAGGCAGCGCTCACAATGCCACTTATGGCACCACTTGCAGAGCTCGTTGGAGTGACGAAGCAAGTTGCTGTACTAGCATTCCAATTGGGTGATGGATTTACGAACCTTATCGTGCCAACATCTGGATGTTTGATGGGTGTACTCGGAGTTGCGAGATTGGATTGGAACAAATGGTTTAAATTCCAGTGGAAATTCCAAGCACTTTTATTTGTGATAGCGTCGATCTTTATGTTTGGAGCTGTAATTATAGGTCTTGCATAATTTCCAAAAATGACACTTGCATGCCCGTTCAACTTGTTGTACGCTAATGTAAAGTCAGAATGGAGAGGTTGCTATGAAAAAAATAGTTTTAGCAGGTGGATGCTTCTGGGGTATGGAAGCGTATTTTTCCAGAATGAACGGTGTAGTGAAAACTGAAGTCGGATATGCCAATGGGGAAACTCTTGAACCGACTTATGAGCAGGTTTGTACGAATACAACCGGTCATGCGGAAGTACTTTATTTGGAATATGATGAAAACTTGATAACGCTTGAGACACTACTTGAGCACTTTTGGAAGGTAATCGATCCAACAAGCCTCAACAGGCAAGGTGGAGACATCGGTTCACAGTATCGTACTGGAATCTATTATCTCGATGTATCAGATGTGGATGTTATCAAACACTCACTGGATGAGGAACAAACGAAACATGCCAAGCCAATAGTGACGGAAGTGGGTAATCTCGATTATTATCATCCCGCAGAAGAATACCATCAAAAATATCTTAAAAAGAATCCGGGTGGGTATTGCCATATTAAGCTGGATTGATAAAAAAGAAGGAGCTACAATATTTGCGCTTTGCGCAAATATTGTAGCTCCTTCTTTTTTACTTAAACAAATCAGTTTTGATTTGAATTCCGGTTTTTGTCGTTGCAAGGCCACCCATGGAGGTTTCTCTTAGCGAAGGCGGCATTGCTTTTCCAACCCTATACATAGCCTCTACGACTTCATCAAAAGGAATGATGCTTACAATCCCGGATAGTGCCATCTCGGCGCACATGAGGGCATTTGCGGCACCCATGCCATTGCGCTTTGCACATGGACTTTCCACGAGACCTGCTATGGGATCGCAGACTAGTCCGAGCAGGTTTTTGAAACACATCGCAGCAGCATTGAAAGCTTGCTCCGGTGTTCCGCCCATCATATGAACAACCGCAGCAGATGCCATGGCAGATGCTGTTCCAACTTCTGCCTGACACCCTCCTTCCGCACCCGATATGGTTGCATTTCGAGCGACAACGCTACCGACCATGTTCGCAGCTAGTAGTCCTTCAATCAACTTGTCTTCATCTAGATCAAATCGTTCTTTCATGGTAATCAGAACAGCTGGTAGCACGCCACAAGATCCAGCGGTGGGTGAGGCGACCACTTTTCCCATGGAAGCGTTGACTTCCATAGTGCTCAGTGCGTAACTCACGGCTATGGCTATCGTTTTGCCACAAACAGTTTTCTCACTCTCATAGCGTTTTTTAAGTAGGACGCTATCATTACCTATGATCTTACCTTTTATTAAGTTGTCCTCGTCAGTGATGCCAAGATGGACAGCGTTGGACATGACTCCAAGTACATTTCTCAGGTAGTCTTTGATATAGCCGTAACTGCGACCGGTCTTTTGAATTTCATAATCCATGGAAGCCTGATGCAAAGGCACACCTTGTTCTTTGCAGTAGGCAATGACGTCTATACTGTTCGAAAATTTCATGTTTCCCCCCATTATTCGTAGATTTTTCCGATGACATTGACATAGAGCATGCCATCCAGTCTGAGCAGTTCATTGATCACCTGCTGTTCAATGTTCTCATCGGTCTCAATGATGCCAATGGCTTTGAGACCTTTTTCCTCACGATAAAGCTTCATGAAAGCAATGTTGATTCGGCTCTCTGAAAGCACGGTCGCGATGCGAGCAAGCATTCCGGAACTGTCTTTATGATGAGTGACCAATGTATTGTAATCACCTGTATACTGGACGTCGATGCCGTTGATGGACCTGATGATCATTTTGCCTCCACCGATGGAAACTCCGATGATCTCCCATTTTTCTAGTCGATTGGTATGAGCGATGATCTTGACGGTGTTGGGGTGATCGGTATCATCCTCTGAAGTCAAAAAGCTATATTTCAATCCCCTATTTTCAGCTATTTTAAAGGCATCCACCAAGCGTTCGTCATCAGGTTTCAGTCCGAGAAAACCACCAAGCAAAGCAATATCGGTGCCGTGGCCTTTATATGTTTTTGCGAAAGATCCATATAGGACGAATTCCACTTCAGTAATGGGAAGTTTGATTATGTTTTGTGCCGTATATCCGATTCTACATGCTCCAGCCGTATGTGAACTGGACGGTCCAATCATGATGGGTCCGATAATATCAAAAATATTGTAATCGTTCAATTCGGGCACCTCCTTTTATAACTCCTATCATAGCAAATCTTCAGATAAAATAAAATCAAAATCAATTAGGAATAATAAGTTGTTACAGACAATTATTGGGGTATATCTAAATTGTATTCATTCCATTTTATAAATTAAGGAGCCAGTATATGAAGAAATCAACAATCAATGGAAAAGACTTCTATGATTATATCAAATCAGGTGCCAATGAGGTTTATGGCATGAAGGATGATCTGAATCGCATCAATGTCTTCCCTGTAAAGGATGGAGATACGGGAACCAATCTTGTCATGACTATGAATTCCATCGTGGACGAGACGGAGGTTTCAGATGATTTTGATGTAATGATCCGTTCCATGTCAAATGTTGCGTTCGAAAGCGCCAGGGGCAATTCAGGGATTATCTTTGCAAGTTTTATTGGTGGTTTTTCAAACGCATGTGGACAGCTCAAGACGCTGACTATGGAAGAGTTCAGCAATGGAGCCACAGTTGCTGTTGAGGAGGCTTATTCGGCTGTATCTACACCAGTTGAGGGCACTATGCTCACGGTCATTAAAGAGTGGGCGGATTATATTGCAGAAAACTATAAAAAGCATCATTATTTTAGTGATCTGCTTGAAGCTGCTTATTCCAGAGCCAAAATCGCACTGGATGAGACACCAGAAAAATTGGAGATTCTCAGAAAGAACAAAGTTGTGGATTCGGGAGCTAAAGGATTTGTTCTGTTTCTTGAAGGAATCAACAACCTGGTTTCAGAGCTTAAGAGTACAATCCATGAACAACCTAAAGTGCTCATAAACGATTCTGTTTTTGAAAATTCGATAAATGATTCAAATCACGATCTGCTCACATCATTTCGATATTGCACCGAAATAGTACTCAGAAATGATATTGCCGAAAAGTCAAAGATTGAAGCGCTTTTAAATAATTTTGGAGATTCGATGATCGTAACGGGCAATGGACGACTGATCAAGCTTCATATTCATACTGATTCGCCTGATCAGGTCACCAAAAAACTCATAGAAAACAATTATGTGATCTCCAAATCCAAAGTGGATGATATGAAAATTCAAAATGACGTCGAATTAAACAGATTGTCTGATATTGCCATCTTGACAGATTCCATAGCGGATATCAGCATGGAACTTATTGAAAAGGAACAAATCCATGTTGTTTCTGCCAGCTTGATTGCTGATGAAAGTGTCTATCTGGACAAAATGACTGTAACTCAAGACAATATCAAAGCAATTCTAGACAACAGTAAAAAATATCCAAGCAGCACACAACCTGATGTCAAACAAATACGGGCAAAAGTGGAATGGCTTCTCGGACACTATAAATCTGTAGTAGTAATCAGCGTGTCAAAAGCACTGAGTGGAACCTATGGAAACTTTGAGAAAATAGTGGATGAATACGCCTTGAACGGATATGATATCAAACTTTTGGATTCAAAGCTGAACACTTCCGGTCAAGGCATGGTTGTTCTAAAAGCAGCAGAAATGGCAAACAATGGACACGCTGTAGAAGATATCGTAAATATGGTGGAATCTGAGATTCCAAGGACGGACATTTATGTCAGCCTCGATACTTTCAAATATGCAGTAAAAGGTGGACGTGTTCCTAATAAAATAGGAACAGTGTTGATGTTCCTAGGAGCAAAACCGGTCATGACACTAAAAAGATCTGGGGAAGGTACCGCCTTTGGACTTGCATTCTCCAGAAAAAGCATTGACAAAAAAATCATGAGGCATGTCTCAAAAATAAAAACGGAATATGGCATTGACCGATATTCAATTGTTCATGCAAACAATCCTGAACTTGCTGAACAATACGCTATCATGTGTGAGGAAATCATTGGAATGAAGCCACTTTACATGACTCCAATTTCCGCTGTGACCACTATCCATTCAGGGATTGGATCTGTTGCAATCTCACTAGTCAGGGGGCGATAACATGGTATTTGAAACACTACTTGTCGTAACATTATATTTTCTTGCATTTTTCATAGTAGGTACTTTGATCAAAAATAACAGTATTGTGGATATGGGATGGGGAATCGGATTTGTTCTGGTCGCTGTTTATTCCATGGTGCGTACGGGTAATTATTCAGTGGTTTCACTGCTGACGACATTGATGGTGACACTTTGGGGAGGTAGACTTTTCTATCATATTTTCAAAAGAAATGTTGGAAAACCGGAAGATTTCAGGTATGCGAATTGGAGAAAAGAATGGGGCAAATGGGTAGTCCCTAGAAGTCTTTTTCAGGTCTATTTGCTTCAAGGTCTTATGATGATGATCATTGGATTCCCTATAATTCTGATTCATGAAAAGAGTGGTTCTGAATTTGGTGTGCTAACTGCAATTGGTATTGCAGTTTGGTTGACGGGTTACTATTTTGAAGTGGTTGGGGATGCCGAGCTTAAAAAATTCAAATCAAATCCGGAAAACAAAGGCAAATTGATTACAACTGGGCTTTGGGCACTGACCAGGCATCCGAATTATTTTGGAGAAGCAGTGATGTGGTGGGGGATTTTCATCGTTGCAATTTCTGTTGGCGTTCCTTGGTTTGCCATAATCAGTCCGATAACAATCACATTCCTTTTGTTATTTGTTTCTGGCGTGCCGTTACTCGAAAAGAGTATGGAAAAAAGACCCGGATTTGAAGCCTATGCCAAAAGAACCAATAAATTTTTTCCTTGGTTTCCAAAGAAAGGGGTATAGTATGAAGAGTGTGAGGACTAGAATTGTTCTGTTGGTTGTGCTAAATATGCTTATTTTGGCCATTATTATTGGCGTGGGTTCCTTTTATATCATTTATAGCACCAACAATGATCGAATCGAACAGATGGAGGCGCAAATGCGACTCAATTACGATGTCAATATCAAAAATCAGGTGGACATCATCATATCTCAATTGACTGGAATCACGAATCAGGAAAACGCAGGGTTGATTTCATCCGCAGAAGCGAAGGTGATAGCCGCGGATGTGATTCGAAACGCAAAATATGGAGTAGACGGATATTTTTGGGCTGACACTCTTGAAGGAGACAATGTAGTTTTACTTGGAAACGAAGCAGTCGAAGGGACCAATCGTATGGGACTTACGGATGCTAACGGCAAGAAAATCCTAGAAGATTTTTTCAAAATCGTTAGGGCAGATGGCGCAGGTTATTCGGATTACTACTTCCCAAGACCAGGTGAAACTGAAGGGCTGCCAAAGAGAGCCTATGTCAAACTATACGAGCCATATGGTTGGGTAATTGGAACAGGTAACTATACAGATGATATCGATAATAGCATTAAAGCTGAAAGAGATCATATGCTGGCACAGATCAATTTAGCGTTTGTGATGCTTGGTGTAATCATATTGATTTCACTGGCTGTAGGAGCTATTGTGGCATACACGCTTAGTGGTGCGATTTCAAAACCAATTCTCAAACTTGCAGAACTGCTCGATAAGACTTCAAATCTCGACATACAAAGTGACGACAGTTATGATTACCTCATGAAGTATAAGGATGAAACAGGAGTTATAGCAAAATCTGTGGGCAATCTCAGAATAGTGCTCAGAGATATGATTGCCGAACTCAAAAAAGATGCGGGTATGCTGGATGATGCATCCGGTGTTCTCAATGAAGTCGTTGAAAATGGAAAAGAAGGGATCGATGCTGTTACACATACCGTTTCAGATTTTGCGCAAGGAGCTTCAGAACAGGCTGAAGACGCACAAACTGCAGCTGAAAAAATGATTTTGCTTGCAGGCGCAATAGAAAAAACAGTTCAAGGTGCAACAAAATTGAGGGAATACACTCATGAAGTGGCAAAGAGCAACAATGAGGGCGTCAAGCAACTGGAAGAGCTCAATCTGAAATTTGATATTACCTCGAAGACCAATGAGCAATTGAATGAAAATGTCAACACACTGACTATCAAATCATCGTCCATTGTTCAAATCACCAATACCATTCAGCAAATTGCCGAACAGACAAACTTGTTGGCACTGAATGCGGCAATTGAAGCTGCAAGAGCTGGTGAAGCGGGAAGAGGATTTGCAGTGGTCGCAGATGAAATCAGAAAGTTGGCTGAGGAGACCTCAAAGTCAACCACTCAGATTGATTCAATCACCAAAGAGATTTTGAGTGAAATCACAAAAACACAAGAAAATATGTCTAGTTCAACCGAAGCCATCAGCGTATCCAATAATGTTCTTAGTCATGTTCAAAGTGCTTTTGATGCCATTGAAACTTCTATGAACAACACGATCAACCAACTGGAAGTTATCACAAATAGTATTGAGACCGTCAACGAAAACAAAGATGAAGCCACATCTTCGATTCATGGCATTTCAGCCATTACAGAACAAAATGCAGCCGCAGCGGAAGAAATAGCCGCTACAATGGACACTCAAAATGAGTTGATGAAGCGTATTCAAGACAATTCACATGAAGTGAAGCGAATCTCCTTTGACATGGCTGAGATCATCGGAAGATTCAAAGTATAAATTAAAACACCCTAGGATTGCCTGATGAGAAATCTGGCAAATCCTAGGGTTTATGTTTTGATGTTATACGATTTTAGTGGTCCATTTTTCAAGGTTCCAAACATCTGTAACGATGTCCTGATAAAATTCAGGTTCGTGACTTATAAGCAAAATGGTACCCTTGTAGGCTTTTAGTGCACGCTTGAGTTCCTCTTTGGCATCTATGTCCAGATGGTTGGTCGGTTCGTCAAGAACAAGAAAATTGGTCTCTTTGTTAAGCAGTTTACATAATCTGACTTTTGCTTGTTCGCCTCCACTAAGCACCACCACTTTACTTTCTATGTGTTGATGTGTGAGTCCACATTTGGCAAGGAGTGATCGTACTTCACCCTGATTGAGGGATGGAAATGATTCCCAGACTTCTTCAATACAGGTCTTATAGCTGGCATCCTTGATCTCTTGTTCAAAATAACCGATGTAGAGGAATTCTCCAAGTTCAACTGTACCAGTGATGCTTGGAATCTCACCGAGAATACTTCTGAGCAAAGTTGTTTTTCCGAGACCATTCGCACCAGTGATTGCGACCTTTTGGTTGCGGTCCAATCTCAGATTAAGTGGTCTGCAAAGCGCTTCTTCATAACCGATGGTCAAATCCTTGACTTCAAAGACCAATTTTCCGGAAGATCTTGAAGTTTTGAAGTTGAACTCCGGCTTTGGCTTTTCACGAGTGAGCTCGATTCGATCGATTTTTTCGAGTTTCTTTTGTCTGGACATCGCCATGTTTCTAGTTGCGACACGCGCTTTGTTTCGTTGTACAAAGTCTTCCAGGTCTGCGATTTCCTGTTGCTGTTGCTTGTATGCCGATTCTACCTGTTTCTTTTTCGCCTCATAGACGCGTACGAAGTTTTCATAATCGCCTACGTAACGATTGAGTTCACGATTGTGCATATGGTAGATCAAGTTGACGACGCTGTTGAGGAATGGAATGTCATGGGATATGAGAATGAATGCGTTTTCATATTCCTGTAGATATTTGCGCAACCAGTTGATGTGATCTTCATCCAGGTAGTTGGTCGGTTCGTCCAGAAGAAGAATATCCGGTTTTTCAAGCAAAAGCTTTGCCAAAAGTACTTTTGTTCGCTGACCACCACTTAGGTTCTCAACAGTCTTTTCAAGACCGACTTCCAAAAGACCGAGCCCCTTTGCTATATCGTTTACCTTGGAATCGATGATGTAAAAGTCGTTGTGGTCAAGGATATCCTGGATTGTGCCGACGTCATCCATGAGTACATCCAGCTCTTCTGGAGTGACATCACCCATTCTGAGATACATGTCGTTCATTTCAGATTCCAAATCAAAAAGATACTTGAATGCACCTTCCAAAACGCTTTTGATGGTGCTGCCCTTTTCGAGGGTTGTATGCTGATCGAGGTATCCTGAGCGGACGCGTTTCGACCATTCAATCTGACCTTCGTCTGGTTCCAATTTATGTGTGATGATGTTCATGAACGTCGACTTACCTTCGCCATTTGCACCGATAAGACCAATGTGCTCGCCTTTAAGAAGTCTGAACGATACTTCGCTGAAAATTGCGCGGTCACCGAAGCCATGACTCAAATTTTTAACAGTTAAAATACTCATATGTTTTCCTTTCTACTAGAAAATGTCCATGCTATTATATAATAAAAATAATACAAAAAGCAATAATAAGGAGGAGAGTGTGTCTAGTTTTACAGATAATAAATTGAAAATAATATCGGTTAAGCCCACGGAGCGATTGAAATACCTACATTCATTTGAAATTGAATACAGCACAAAAACAGGGCGTACAGCAAAATGGGAGCTCGCATCAAGAAGTGGTCTAGAAAGACTCGAAAAAGAGATTTTTAAACACGAAAGGTTTACAGATGGTGCCATGATCTTTGCCACAAATCTGGAAAAGACTCAAATGGTGCTTCTAAAGGAATTTAGAGTCACTGCGGGTAGATATGTTTACACGATTCCCGCAGGACTTATAGATCCCGATGAATCGATAGAAATGGCGGCCATCAGGGAATTCAAAGAAGAGACAGGGATGGATTTTTCACCTCAGTATGTTGACAGGTCGAGGTATGTCTCAGTTGGGATCGTCAATGAATGTATCAATATTGTTTACGGCTATTTCAGCGGAGAACCTTCCAGTGAATTCTTGACGGATGAGGAAGACGCGCAGGCAATTATAATAGATGCAGAAATGGCGGAAATCTTGTTGAGAGAAGAGGAGGTCACAGCGAGAACGGCATATTTGATGCAACATTTTTTTGATATCAATCCATTCTTCAAAAAATAACGAGGAGGTACGTTTTGGGAAAAGAACTTATGACGGGGAATCAGGCGATCGCAAGGGGATTTTATGAAGCGGGAGGTCATTTGGCTGCAAGTTATCCCGGGTCTCCCACTGTGGAGATGCTAGAGGAGATCAAGCACAATTACAAGGAAATCTATGCCGAGTTTTCAATCAATGAGAAGGTGGCTTTTGAAGTGGGCATTGGAAGTTCATTTGCTGGCGGCAGAACGCTGGTTTCCATGAAACATGTTGGAGTTAATGTCGCTGCCGATCCACTGATGACATTCACTCAGACCAGAACAAAAGGTGGTTTTGTTCTGATGTCCGGAGATGACCCAGGTATGGCAAGTTCCCAAAATGAACAGGACAATCG
>Ga0255398_1102_pt1 | contig 12863 bp, 10 predicted proteins | sample ANMaggSeSYBR01K3_FD_182119 | JGI IMG/M metagenome (GOLD analysis project Ga0255398, IMG submission 182119) | Sediment cell enrichment communities from methane seep in Santa Monica Basin, California, United Staets - ANME aggregate JGI... | ecosystem: Environmental > Aquatic > Marine > Cold seeps >...
TGAAATAGGTCGGAAAGCAAAAAACTAATGGGTTTTTAGCTGAAAGCCCCCACACAGATAATACTTAGTAGGTTACCTACTTGCCAGGTTACCCTTTTTTCTTAATATCCACAGTTTTTTCAGGAATTTTATTAATTATTTTTCTTGTTTTCATCTAATTTTTTAATTAACTCTACCTTTGGCAAAGATCTTCCACCTTGGAATTCATTTTCCAACCAAATATCAACTAATTTTTTTGCAAGTGCTAAAGATACTACCTGTGCCCCTAATGTGGCTATCTGAGCATCGTTACTTGCTTTTGCTCTTTCTGCTGTATACGCATCATGTATACATACGGCCCTGACTCCAGGAACCTTGTTTGCCACAATCGCCATACCAGCTCCCGTTCCACAAATTAATATTCCTCGATCCAGATCTTTCTCCAATAACTCTCTACATAATTGCACTGCGACTTCAGGATATAAGACTTGTTTTTCATCCAAAACACCAATATCTTGAATAGAATATCCTTTATCAATTAAATATTTCTTAAGCGAGTTCTTTAAATTAAGTCCATTATGGTCTGAACCCATAATAATGATCTTGGTTTTCTCATTCATTTACACAATACTCCTGGATTGTTCTGATCTTATAAAAATAACATAAAAACAGGAATCCTTTCTAGATTTCGGAAATTATATTCTGCCTATTCCTATTGTACTCAAATTCAATCGGTGTCAGATACCCTATTGATGAATGAATACGCATATTTTATATAGACATCATTACTTATCGCTTCCTTATCTCCAGGAAAGCCTCCAATCTAGCAATATGCTGGCAACCTCTATTTCCATGACAACAGAACTGGTAGATTTTAATTGTGCAATAGTTATAAATATCCTCCAAAATACGATCGTTTAGGAAATTACCTTTTATACTTTAATGATAATACCGTTTCAGCACAGATAACGCACGAAGAGTCACCCACTTACTGGGCTGTCCTTTTTTCTCAATTTCCACCCATGTTTTACCATTATAGGTATAATCCATCTTCCAACGGCCAGCATCATCCTGCTTGCTTTCTACTAATTCAATCGCATTTTTCAAACGCTGATCGCCCGCCAAGCCAAGCATCAATAGAGCATTCAAATTTTGTAGCACATCTGTCACATAAAAAACCGGAAAACCAAATTTAAACCAGCTACCACTCGGTTTTTTTGCGTAAGGATGGGGATAATCAGCAGCGGCAGGATCTTTGCTCAGTAGAAAATCTTTACACATAGTAATCGCACTGTTAACTTGGGGAGATCTTTTTTCAAGTGGAATCTTTGCTAGCGCCAAAGCCACTTTTATGGCTCCCCATGCACAAGGCTGATGATCATTCGCCGAACATAATAATCCGGGTCCACTGATTCCGCTTCGGATGTAATGTGGGTTAATTTCTTTTTCTTCAACGCTTCCGAATCCTTCACCTGTGACGCTGCGTGCCATCCAATCAATCGCTTCAGTTAGCCGAGAATCATGGATCATTTCCAGATCAATCAAGGCAGATGCTAAATTCCCTTGCAAGCAGTGCACTGCACCGGTCTGGGTCGCATAAATGCTAAATGGACCTTGTTCCCTGCGAGTATGGTCAAGGATATAATCATTTGCCTTTTGGATGGATGAAACATTTCCATCAGCACCTAACTGCGCAAGCATAATGAGCGACCAAACAGTCGCAGTGTATTTCGGGCGATATCCCGCCCCGGGTTCAACCCAATAACCATCAGCGTGTTGTTTAGATAAAATTTCGCGAATAGGACCACAGGACATTAATTTACCTCGCGCCTGAAGTGCTTCCCGCGATTCCGGGCCTTTTTTAAGTAAATCTACCAGAGTAAAATACCGGATGGATGGATTAATTTCGTCCTCATCCAGCAGCCAATCGATCACGCTTTGATGTGCTTTGTTCTCACAAACCATGCTGTCACTTTTAATTATTATCTTTATTATTGCATATTTCGTTGTAAATTCTATAAGTAGAAATTAATAAATTGCAGATCTTTTTTCACCCCGAACAATCTGAAAACGAATAATTAAAATTATTCTTTACAAAATCTTCATAAATCTATCTCATCTTCTTTACAAGAATCATATAAATTTATAGATGGGTAAAGGAAAATTGTGTAACACTTTTTTTTGAGAAATGATCCTGCGATTATTATGCATTGAGCGTATACTATTATTTAAGTAATCATATATAGAATTTTTTTTTCACATAGGATAAGACATGTCGAATACCAAGATTTTAGTTGTGGACGACGAACCAAGTATCTTGAAATTAATAACTGCTTATTTGGAATCTGAAGGGTATGATTTTTTAACCACTAAAGATGGCATTTCCGCGCTGAAAGCAGTGAAGTCCTACCGGCCAGACATAATCATTTTAGACGTCATGCTGCCAGGCATAGATGGGATCGAAGTGCTCGGACATCTGCGGAGAGAATCGGATGCATATGTGATCATGCTGACCGCCAGATCAGAAGAAACAGACAAGATCATAGGCTTATCCGTAGGCGCAGATGATTACCTCACAAAACCGTTCAGTCCACGGGAGTTAATGGCCCGCATCAAAGCCGTCATCCGGCGGATGCACACTGCTTCCTCCTCACCAAACAGCCGGAGTGTAATCGCCTTAGAGCACATCCGAATTGATAACGGCCGCCGTCGTATATGGGTTAACGATCAGGAAATCGAGTTAACCGCATTAGAGTTCAATCTGCTAAACGCACTGGCCGATCATCACGGTTTGGTCCTTTCCAGGGAGCAGCTGCTTGAAAAAGTATGGGGGTATGATTACTTTGGTGACTTGCGTGTGGTTGATGTCCATATTGGACACTTGCGCAAGAAAATTGGCGAGGATTATATTGAGACAGTACGTGGAGCAGGATACCGCCTGCAAGACAGTGAGACCCATTAAATGATCAAAGCTATTCGTAATCATTTCGCATTTAAGGTTCTGATAGCTTTCTTTCTGGTTGCTATTTTGTCTGGTGTGATCCTGGCTGCCGTTATGAATCTATCCATTGAATCTACCTATAATAAGCATATCGGCAAATTAATGTCCAATGATGGACTACAGCAGGGTGGGCAGAGTGGAAGCAGGGGAAGCACACTATATGAAAATTTCAAATCCGCAGTGAATGAATCCTTACTTTTCTCAAGCATCGCTGCTTTCATTATCGCGGGAATCATAAGCATTCTGATCAGCAGGCAAATTACCAAACCGCTGATATCTATCACTGATGCCAGCCAGGAGATCGCGAAAGGCAATTACAACCAGCGAGTCCAGGTGACCACAGATAATGGAGATGAGCTTGCCCAACTCGGGCACAGCTTTAACCGTATGGCTGCGCAGCTTGAGCAAACAGAGAACATGCGGCGCCAATTGATCGGTGATATCAGCCACGAACTGCGTACACCTCTGACCGCTATCAAAGGCTCAATGGAGGGATTGATAGACAGCGTCCTTACCAGTGATGAAAACACATATATGCATATCTATCGAGAAGCGGATCGCCTCCAGCGGTTGGTGGAAGATCTGCAAGAATTAAGCCGAGTGGAAGGCGGCGCATTCAGAATTAACAAAGAAGATATCAATGTTGATAAACTGCTCCACAATGCACTCGCCCCACTAATAAACACATTCAATAAAAAAGGGGTGCAAGTATCCATTCATAGCGAGAAAAATCTCCCATCGTTGATGGCAAATCATGACCGCATTCTTCAAGTGATTCAAAATTTATTAGGAAATGCTCTGCAGTTTACACCTGAGAACGGTACTGTTGAGATCCACGCGAAAAAAGTTGACGCCTTTGTGCATATTTCAGTGAAAGATAATGGCACAGGAATTGAAGCTGATCATCTTCCGCACATCTTTGAACGTTTCTACCGTGCGGACAGATCTCGCTCCCGGAAAGATGGCGGGGGAAGCGGCATTGGGCTAACGATCGCCAAATCACTGGTCGAAGCACACGGAGGGAAGATTTGGGCGGAAAGTGAAGGCGAAGGGCACGGAAGCACATTCACTTTCACCATCCCTATCTAACTTCACGTCACGATTATTTCAGGGAACACACGATCGCATCCGCCAACCGGTGAATGCCCATCGTAATCTCATCCTCAGTGAGGGCGCAAAAAGGCAAACGAATGAAATGACTGCCGCCGTTCAAGAAAAATCCACAACCGTCAGAGAGTGCCAATTCAGATGAGATTGCTTCGCTCAATTTCCACATATCAATATCCTTATTAAGGGTTAGGCCCACATAGAATCCACCCTGTGGTTTTACCCATTCCCCAAATTGATTCATGCGTGAATCCATCACGGATAAGATGGCAATCAAGCGAGGGCGATAAAGGTGGATCAGATTATTCACCTGCTTCTCAAGCATCCCCCGCTCAATAAACTCAAGCACAATAGCCTGGTTGAAGAAACTCGGACACACATAAGTATCTTCTGCGTATTTAATGATCTGTTTTGCAAGGACCTTTGGCAAAACCATGTAACCAGTCCGTAAACCGGGACTGACCAATTTACTATATGATGACATATGGATAACCACATCTGGAGATATCTCAAATAAAGAAGGTAATGATTTCCCTTCATAACGTAACCGGCGGTAGGGACTGTCTTCAATGATCAAGAATCCATACTGTTTTGCTAAAGATGTTAACACTTTACGTTCTGTAATCCCCATTACAGACCCATTAGGGTTCTGAAAATCCGAAATCACATAAAAATATTTTGGAATATGTCCTTTTTCAAGCAACGCCTTAACTTCTCTAATGTTGATCTGCCCATCCACTAGCTTGAATCCAAGTAGTTGCGCTTTTGCCCGTTTAATAACGGTCAGTGTGCGGTCATACGTGGGCTGCTCAACGAATACTGAATCTCCTTTCGCTAATGAAATACGACAGAGGAAATCAAGAAGTTGCAGCGAACCCTGCCCAATAACAACCTGCTCACAATTAACAGCATACTGCCGTGCAATATATTCCCTTAGAGGTTTATATCCCGCAGCACTGCCGTATTGCAGAATTTGAGCACTGTGCTTATTGACCGTCTGCCGGGTGCATTCAATCAGTTCCTCATTGGGAAAGCTTTCTGCCGGGGGAACTCCCCGTGTAAAGGTAATCATATCTGTCATTAGTATAACTAACTTTTCAAAACATTGGATTTCAACCCACTGCCAGTCAGTGCCGCAAGAATCACCGCGTTGGCTCCTAACTCCTGGCGAACTGTACCAATCGCAGCAGCCGCAACTGCACTGGAAGGTTCAACAAAGAAACCTTTTTTTGCCAAGTCTCGATATGCTTGCCTTATCTGTTTTTCTGATACAACGACCGCTCCGCCCCCACTTTCACGCAGCGCCTGCAAAATACGTTTACCGCGTACTGGCTTGACGATCGCCAACCCTTTGGCAATTGATAATTTAGCGGAGTAAATTTGCGGAATATCATCCAATCCTTTAGTAAAAGCATCGTAAATCGGAGCGAAACATTTCGGCTGTACTGCATATAGATGGGGCAATTTTTCAATTACTCCTGCCATCAATAAACGCCTAAAACCAAGCCAGGTCCCCATCAGCAGTCCACACTGCCCAACCGGGATAACAACCGCGTCAGGCAGCTTTCCATTAGTCTGCTCCCATATTTCCCAGGCAAAAGACTGCTGACCAAGCAAGTACACAGGACTATATGCATGCGAGGCATACACTGCACCGCCAGCAACCGCCTGGAGAACAGCATTTGTCGCTTCAACGCGCGGCCCAGGTATCTTGTGAAGTTTAGCACCATAGATCTGAATCTGAGAAAGTTTAGCAGGTGAAGCACTATCTGGCACATAGATATCCGCACATATTCCTGAACGTGCCGCATAAGCAGCAATCGCTGCCCCAGCATTGCCAGAAGAATCTTCTACCACTTGCTTCACCCCAACCGCTTTAAGATAACTCATCTCAACTTCTGTTCCGCGATCTTTGAATGATCCAGTTGGGGAAAAATATTCCAATTTAAATAAGGTGTCATTTTCCTCCCACTTCGAAGAAAACAAAGGTGTCCACCCAGCACCCAGGCTAACCGGTGATTCAAGCGCTCGTAATCTGAAAATATCCTGATACCGCCATACAGACGAAAGATCTTTCTGGATAGAATCAAGGTCAAAATCATCTTTCTCAATCGGCTCCCAGACACCCCCGCATATACAGCGAAACGCTTGAGGGTCAAATTCTTTTTCCTTCTGGCAGTCATGGCAAATCACCCGCATTGCATGTTCTCCATTTGTAATTAGCATAATTTTAATCACAAATCCCCCACATCGGGGGGATTCTTCAGAACAATATTGATCAGGATATGATCTGGGCTATCTTCTTCTCGACCATATCCAGCGTGATTGATTGCGGGCGCTCGAGGGGAGCATACAATGCGCGTGCCCAAACCAGATTAGCAGTAATGCCCATTATGCGGCCGACACCGAACAGGACAGTATAGAAATCATATTCACGCATTCCGCAGTTATACTGCAGGGTACCACTGATCGCATCCACATTTTGCCAGGGACTTTTGGCTTTGCCTTGCTCCTTAAGGACACGTGGTGCAACTTGATATACAATTTCAACCAGTTTAAACAGGTCATCATTCGCAATATATTTATGTCCAAATTCAAGCTGAGCGATAAACCGGGGATCTGTATTACGTAGTACAGCATGCCCGTATCCAGGGATCACCTTGCCACGATTCAACGTATCCCAAATATATTCCTCCATCTGTTTTTCTGTTGGGCAGCTTCCATATTTTTCCAACACGTCCAGCAGCCATTCCAAACAGTCTTGATTAGCACGGCCATGCAGCGGTCCAGCTAATCCATTCATTGCTGCCGAGCAGGAGAAATACACATCAGAAAGAGCAGAATTTACAAGCCACGCAGTATGGGCGCTGACGTTTCCCGTACCCTGATCTGCATGGATAGCAAAGAACAGCCGGCATAATTCCATATAATGCTGATCCCAATCTTTATTGATCATATATGCAAAATTAGCACTCCAATCATGTGTTTGGCTGGGAGGAATAAGGTCATTATTGTGATATTTAATATTATAGATAGCAGCTGCAATCGCAGGTGTTTTCGCTACCAGGCTCATGCTGTCTTTCAATGTTGGTTTCCAATAATCTGATTTTTTCAACCCGTTGTTGTAATGCAAAGTGAATTCCGATCGCGACTGAAGTGCGAGGATGGCCTGCGAAAACATAGTCATAGGGTGGGTATCTCTTGGCATAGCGCGCAGCATGTCAGCAACATGATAGGGCAAGTCTCCAGCGCGCCGCCATTCTTCTTCGATATCAAGTGCTTCTTCACGAGTTGGCAGTTCACCAATCAGCAGCAGATAATACATTCCGCCAGCCAGCGGCATTTCGCTGTCTTCCGCTTTTGGCAGCATGCCCATAAGGTCATTTATTGAATATCCTCTAAAATGAATGCCATCATTTGGATCCACATATGAAACGTCACTTACCAGCAGATCATTTCCGCGTAGCCCGCTAAAAAGATTTTTAATTGTCACATCACCAATTTTTTGATCGTTGTACTGGCTGACAATATCCTTTATCCGTTTACGTTTTATAATGATCTTTTCTTCTAGTTTATCTTGAAACCACATTGTTCCTACCTCTCCCAACGATTAAATTTCCGCATCAGCGCGGATAGTACCCTAAATCAAAGGAAATTTGTGCCGCTTCCTTGACCAATAGACCAGCCATTTCTTTTATCTTTTCATCCGTGAAACGCTGTCGAGGACCAGAAATGGAGATCGCCGCTGTGATCTGCCCCCGCTGGTTAAAGATTGGGGCAGCAGTACCAGATGCATCTATGATCCATTCTCCTCGGCTGACAGCATACCCTTTTCGGCGGATCTTGTCCAAATTAGTATGGAGTACTTCTAAGTTAGTGATCGTTTGCTCTGTCATTGCAACTAAGTCGATATCGCGCAGTATCGCCTCACGATTACTTTCACTCATGAATGCCAGAAAAACCTTCCCGGCTGATCCAGCGTAAAGTGGAATTCTCCTGCCTACACGCGCGACAATTCTCACTGTCTCAGGGCTTTCCAGCCGTTCCACACAAACACGTTCGCTGCCTTCCAGAACATACAAACTGATCGTTTCACGAGTCATCTCCTGCAGGCGCACCATTACTGGCAGTGCAACCGTTCGTACATCGCTTGTAACCGTGTAAATTCCCGCCCACGCTAAAACCTTTGAACCCATCATATACAAATGTGTCTCTGAATCCTGATTGAGAATCCCCGTTTCTTTCAAATATGCCATTATACGTCCAACCGTACTGGGTGAGAGTTCTGTCCTCCGAGCGACTTCCCGTACACCCAATGTTGGCTTGTCCAAGTTGAAACAATCCAAAATGGCGATTGTCCTATGCAGAATTTGTATTTTATTCGCAGTCATTAGTGTCCCATATTATGATACACTGTCCTATTATGTATGCTATTATTTTACCTGCTAATCGGTGGTTGTCAAGCACTAAATGTCATCTGTAGAATGTTAAAATTACCAAATTTGAATCATCAAGAAGGAATACATGAAAAAAGTCCCAACCTTAAGAACAATTCCTTTCATCCCCGGCGATGGGATTGGCCCAGAGATTATGGATGCAGCTAAAAGAGTGACTGACGCGGCTGTTTACCATGCATACGGAAGTTCAAAACAGATCAAGTGGAAAGCTTTCCAGGCTGGACAGGCAGCATTTGATACAGTTGGCACCTGGCTCCCTGCATCTACGATAAAAGCGATCAGGCAATTTCAAGTTGGCATCAAAGGTCCACTGACAACACCAGTTGGCGGCGGGATTCGGTCATTGAACGTGTCTCTGCGACAGATGCTCGACTTATACGTGTGCCTGCGCCCCATTCGCTGGTTTAAGGGGCTGCCTTCCCCCCATCGTACACCACAAGGAATTGATATAGTTATTTTCCGCGAAAACACTGAGGACCTATATACTGGCATTGAATATCAAGCTGGCACACCGCAACACTCGCAATGGATGAAAGCATATCGAGTAGCATTGCCCGAGGATTATAAAAAACTGCCTTTCCCGCAGAATTGCGGGATTGGAATTAAACCAATTTCCAAACCAAATAGTCAGCGGCTGGTGCGCGCTGCGATTGAATGGGCAATTGATAATGACCGCAAACGGGTAACTCTCGTTCATAAAGGAAATATTATGAAATATACAGAAGGTGCTTTCCGCAGCTGGGGGTATGAAGAAGCGGAAAACAGCTTCACTTCGCAGGTATTTACCTACCGGCAATACCAATCGCTGCTTAAAAAAGTTGGCAGAGAAGAAGCGGAGCTGCAAAAAGAAACCGCCCTCAAAAAGGGTAATATCTGGGTGGATGATGCCATCGCAGATGTAGTGTTTGAACAGTTAATCACCAAACCCCAAAATTTCGACGTGATCGCAACAACCAATCTTAACGGCGATTACCTGTCTGATGCGGCAGCTGCTCTGGCAGGCGGAGTGGGTATTTCCCCCGGCGCAAATATCAATTACACAAACGGTACCGCCTTGTTTGAAGCGAACCACGGCTCTGCGCAGAATATTGCCGGATTTAATAAAGCCAACCCCAGCTCACTAATCCTGTCGGCAGAAATGATGCTGCGTTATATTGAATGGCCTGAAGCAGCAGATTTAATCCACAAAGGTGTAACGAAATCAATCAGGCAAAAAAAGGTTACCTTTGACCTCACAGCGCAAATTAAAGAAGCCACTGTACTCGGAACACGGGAATTTGCCGACACGATCATTTCAACTATGAAAAAGTAAAGAGGCATAATGGCAAGCAGTCATCAAGATTTTCAGTCAACATTAACTTTCAAAGAAGAGACTTATCAGTTTTTTGATTTAATCAAATTCAGTCAACAGGTAAAAAAGGACCTCAATCGCCTGCCATATTCTATTCGAGTGCTGCTGGAAGGCTGTCTGCGAAATACGGGAAAGAAAGGGTTTTCTGAGGAACATGCAAGAGCAATTATCGAATGGAAAGCCGCTCCCGGAAGCATCCGCACAGCAGTACCATTTTTACCAGCACGGGTGCTGATGCAGGATTTCACAGGTGTGCCAGTGCTCAATGACCTCGCCGCTCTACGTGCCGCAGTTCAGCGGGACGGAAAAGATCCACGTGCTGTTAACCCACGTATTCCTTGCAACCTTGTCATTGACCATTCTCTGCAGGTTAGCGCGTATGGATGCCCAGAAGCACGCAGCATCAATGAACTGTTGGAGTTCAAGCAAAATATTGAGCGGTATCAATTCTTGAAATGGAGTCAGGCAGAGTATGATAACCTGCAGGTACTTCCTCCCGGTCTGGGTATCTGCCATCAAGTCAACCTGGAACTCCTCGGCCAAGTGGCATTCATTAAAAAGATGCCCAATGGAGAACGAATAATCTATCCTGACAGTGTATTGGGTACCGATTCGCACACCACGATGATCAATGGTCTAGGCATAATAGGTTGGGGTGTGGGCGGAATCGAAGCACTGGCAGCCATACTGGAATACCCTTCAGAATTTTCCATTCCAGACGTGATCGGCGTTCGTCTAACTGGCTCTCTACCTGACCACGCTACATCAACAGATCTAACTCTCACCCTGACTGCTAAGCTAAGGGGTTTGGGTGTAGTTGGAAAGTTTGTGGAAATATATGGAGAAAGTGCTGCGTCGCTGCCCGTGGAAACCCGCGCTATGATTGCCAATATGTCTCCTGAATCAGGCGCAACAATGACCTATTTCCCTGTTGACAGTCAGACAATCACATATCTTGAGCGCACCGGTCGTTCGCTTGAACACACCAAGCTGGTGAGAGAATATTTCCGCGCACAGAGATTATTCCGTGAAGGGGCAGACGAACAAATTGAATACTCCCAGACGTTTAGTTTTGATATGAGTGAGGTTGAACCCGTGCTTGCCGGACCCAAACGCCCGCAGGATATTTTCGCTTTTTCAAACGCAGAGAATGTATTCAATGCCTCCCTTGTGGCAAAAAAAGGTTTAAGTGGTTTTGGATTATCTGAATCAGAAATATCCGCTCAAGCCAATGTGAAATTAGATGACGAGAAATACACCATTTCACACGGCACAGTCCTGATCGCGGCTATCACCTCCTGCACGAATACCTCTGATCCCTCTGTGATGATAACAGCTGCCCTGGTAGCAAAGAAAGCTGCCGAAAAAGGGCTGCTTTGTAAACCCTGGGTTAAGACCAGTTTCGCTCCCGGCTCACGGGTAGTAGACGCATATTTGGAAAAAGCCGGGTTGCTGTCCGGGTTAAACACGTTGGGGTTTAATATCGTCGGTTATGGATGCACAACCTGCATTGGAAATTCAGGGCCAATCGACCCTGCATTGTCTGAAACACTGCTGAAAAGCAATCTGATAACGGCCTCCGTCCTCTCAGGGAACCGCAATTTTGAAGGGCGCATCCACCCGGATATTCAGGCAAATTTCCTGGCGTCACCACCATTAGTCGTCGCATATGCATTGGCCGGGACGATCGCCTTTAACTTTACAAATACTCCGCTCGGGACTGACAAAAACGGGCAGTCTGTGTTCCTTCATGATATCTATCCCACAAACAAAGAAGTTGTGGAGATTGCCGCAGCTGTGATTCCCAGCCATTTATATAAAAAGAATTACGCAGATATTTATAAAAGCAGTGAACGCTGGAATACCATGCAGGTACCAAAAAGTGTTGTTTTCAAATGGGAAGAAAAGTCATTATTAATCAATGAACCAGATTTTCTTTTCGATGGATTTGAAGAGGGCGGCGCCTTAGGAGATATTGAGGATGGATACGTTCTTGCATTTCTGGGCGATTCAATCACAACCGACCATATTTCCCCTGCTGGCCGAATTTCAGCAGGCAATCCTGCGGCAGTATATTTAATGGAAAAGGGTGTGCAGCCAAAAGATTTCATTTCGTTCGGCGCTCGGCGCGGCAACCATGAAGTGATGACTCGCGGAACCTTCAGTAACCCCCGCCTGCGAAATAAATTAGCAAAAGGAGTGGATGGCGGTTTCACTATCCACATTCCCAGTGGTGATATGCTTTCAATATACGACGCAGCCAAGCGATATATGAAAGACCACATACCCCTTGTCATTATCGCAGGAAAAGCATACGGTACAGGATCCAGTCGTGATTGGGCGGCCAAGGGTACATATTTACTAGGAGTACAGGCAGTCATCGCTGAATCTTTTGAACGCATCCACCGTACAAATATAGTATGTATGGGTATTTTACCGCTGCAGTTTAAAAAACATGAAACTGCTGAAACGCTTGAGCTAACAGGATCAGAACGGTTCACGATCAGGGGAATTGCATCCATTGAAAAACCAAATACGGAAGTAACTGTCACTGTGATCAAAGATGACGGAAGCAGTGATTCATTTAATGCCACCGTGCGAATTGACACGCCATTAGAATTACAATACTTCAAATCGGGCGGGCTGATGAGGAAGCTGCGTGCGGATTTCTAAGGATGACAAATCAACATCCGTTTATAATGTTGTCATGAATAAATCGTTTGTGGTCTTCATAAGCATTATCGCCTGGATTGGCGCATTTTCTGCGTGTACACCCACCCAGCAACCGGTACAACCCGAATCTATTAACACGCTAGAACCAATTGAAGGCGCTGCAAGCCAAAAGGCGGAATTGATCGCTGTTCCTACAGCTACAGAGCTGCCATACCTAATTTATCCGCTTGATTTCTCAAAGGGTACAGCGTTTTGTGCTGAAGAACCAGCCAAGAGCCCCTTTTCGCTATTGTGT
>Ga0255398_1107_pt1 | contig 12856 bp, 9 predicted proteins | sample ANMaggSeSYBR01K3_FD_182119 | JGI IMG/M metagenome (GOLD analysis project Ga0255398, IMG submission 182119) | Sediment cell enrichment communities from methane seep in Santa Monica Basin, California, United Staets - ANME aggregate JGI... | ecosystem: Environmental > Aquatic > Marine > Cold seeps >...
CAAACGCGTACAAGATTTGATGGAAACAGTAAAGGAAATTCGGAAAAATATCAAATAATTTATTGATGAAAATTTTAAACCCTAAGTGAGGAGGTGAACATATACCAAAAAAATATATTAAGTGTGTAGTATATATTTGAATTTACCAAAATAAATATTGTTATGTTAAGGAGTAGACCTATGAATAAGAATAGATTATTTCTCGCCCTTTCACTTCTGGTAATCCTGTCTTTTGTGGTTTCATGTGCTCCAAAAGCTGTAGAAGCCCCTGCCGCAGCTGAACCAGTGGAAGAAGAGGTAGTTGCTGAAGAAGAAGTAACCGAAGCAGACGTAACAGAAGAAGTCATTACAGTGGCGGTTGTTGCTGGCGGCGAGGTCGGTGATTTAGGTTTCATTGATTCTGCCAACGAAGGTTTAATGAAGATGGAAAGCGAACTTGGATTGAATACTGAAATTCTTCAAACCCGCAATGATGCAACACGTTTTCTAGATGATCTGATTTCTGCTGCCGAAATTGCTGACCTCATTTTCGTTGTTCCCGGTTACTTTTTCGACGAACAACTCAAGCAGGTTGTACCCCAATTCCCTGACAAGACTTTTGTGTATGTGGATGGCGAAACAGGCATCGAGGGTATGACTTCGCTGCGTTTTCTTGAGAATGAAGGCGCATTTTTAGCTGGTGCTTTGGCAGCATTGATGACCACCGAAAAGGATGTTCTTGCGAATACTGATGATGCAACATACATTGGTTTCATGGGCGGTTTTGATATGCCTGTTATCCATAACTATCTGGTCGGTTTCAATCAGGGCGCAGCCCACGCTGTACCTGATGTTGAAGTATTGAATCGATTTGCAGGTACACATTTTGATCCGGCAATCGGTAAGGAAACTGCTCTGGCAATGTACGGGGCGGGCGTTGACATTATTTTCCAGGCGGCAGGCCCAACAGGGTTGGGAGTTTTTGAAGCTGCAAAAGAAGCCGAGAAATATGTGGTCGGTGTGGATAGCAACCAGAAAGGTTTAGCACCGGAATTTACTATTGCCAGCATGCGTAAAAATGTTGGCGATTCCATTTTTGATTTCACTCAAATGTTCTTAAATGGAGAAGTGGAAACTGGCAATGCATATCGATATGGGTTAGCTAAAAACGGTGTTGGAATTGATTATGGTGGGATAGAACCTGATCTTGTTCCCCAGGAAGTCAAGGACAAAATCGCGGAATATAGTCAGATGATTATCGATGGGCAAATCGTCGTCGAAGAATATACTGGCGAGTAAAAAAATTCTATAAAATGGGCGGGCAGAGATAAAGAAAGACTCCAGCCCGCCCATTTTTTCTTACCTTGAAGATGTCACAGGAGATTAACGCGTGACTTATGCGATTGAAATGAACCGAATTACTAAAATCTTTGGTAAAACGATTGCCAATGATGATATTAATCTTGCGGTTAAAGAGGGGCATATACATGCTGTTCTAGGCGAAAATGGGGCAGGTAAAACAACATTAATGAAAATCCTGTTTGGAGAGGAAAAGCCATCTGAAGGGAATATAAAAATTTTCGGAAAGTCCGTAAACATAACCAGCCCTGCAGCAGCTTTAAGGCTATCTATAGGATTTATCCATCAGCATTTTACGTTGGTTAATGAATTTACCATCGCCCAGAATTTTGCTTTGGGGATCGAGCCCAGAACCGGCCTATTTTTTACTGACTACAAGAAAGTAAATGAGAAGGTCAAGGAAATTATTGAAATGCTGGACCTGCCGATGAATCTCTCAGCACAGGTGGGTTCATTTTCTGTAGAAGAACAGCAGATTATTGAAATTGGTAAAGTGCTATATAGGGGAGCGAAAATACTTATTCTAGATGAACCAACCTCTGTTTTAACACCTCAACGAATCGTGAAACTTTTAGATATTCTCAAGGTATTAAAAAAACAAGGGGAAACGATCATCTTAATTACCCATAAACTGGAAGAGGCTCTTTCAATTGCAGATGAGATCAGTGTACTTAGAAAAGGAAAACTGGTCGCAACTTTACCAAGAGATCAGGTTGACCGAGAAGGATTGGTTCGGCTAATGGTTGGCGATGAACCATTGATAAAAATTGAACGAGAAGAGCAATCATACAAAGAATCATTGATACAAATAAGAAATTTATCCATAACCTCGACCACTCATAAAAACGTTAATAAGATAAACCTGGATATTCACCGTGGAGAAATATTTGGATTAACCGGTGTGGGCGGAAATGGGCAGGATGAATTGGTGGAAGTCCTGATTGGTTTACGAACTGCAAGCGAAGGCGAGATTTTATTTAAAGGACAAAACATTATCCAATGGGATATTAAAAAAAGGAGAATGAACGGATTCGCTTATGTAGCTGAAAACAGAATCAAGAGAGGATCAGCGGTTTCACTGTCTGTTTTTGATAACCTGATCATGGGTCATCATTACTGGCCTGATTACCAGCGGGGGTTGGTTCTTAATCAAAGAAAACTGCGTAATTATTCGGCGGAAGTCATTAGAACATATAATGTGGTAGCTGATTCTTTGGAAATAAACGCAGGAAGCCTTTCCGGTGGAAACTTACAAAAACTAATCATCGGTCGGGAATTCTCTTTTAATGCATCTTTTTTGATCGTAGCATACCCCAGTCAGGGTATTGACATCCGCACAACGAAATTAGTTCATTCTGAATTGCTTCGGCGCAGGCAGGAGGGATGTGCTATCTTGCTCATATCAGGAGATTTAGATGAAATCTTCAGCTTAAGTGATCGTATTGGTGTGATGTATTCCGGAGAATTGGTTGCAATCACTTCCCCGTTAAAGACAAACCGCATTGAACTGGGTCAATATATGACAGGGACTCGGAGAGAACAGTTATGAAATCCTCAGCAAATTTTCGTCGGCAGATCATGCGCCAATCACTCAGCTTGATCAGTGCAATTATGCTGGCTTTAGTTATTGGTCTGCTATTGTTAGCAATGGATGGATTTACACCAGCTGAGGTTTTAAAAAGTGCTTATGCCGGAACTTTTTCTTCCGATTTCCGTTTTGCAAACATGATTTCGCGCTTGATCATTATTTGCCTGGTTGCGCTCGCAGCTGCGGTGCCATTTAAAGCAGGTATCTGGAATATTGGTGGAGATGGACAACTGGCAATCGGCGCTTTCTTTGCGGCTTTTATTGGGTTTTCTTTATCCGGTTTACCAAAGATAATACATCTAACATTGTCTATCTCAGCAGGTATGCTGGGAGGGGCGTTCTGGGCTAGTATCCCGACTTACCTGCGCTTTAAATTTAAGGCCAACGAGATTGTTACAACTATTATGATGAATTACCTGGCATCATTAATTACAGCTTATTTAGTAAACTATCCGTTTCGTGCGCCTGGATCATCAAATGCCGAGACACCTGTAATCGCTGAAAGTGCAACATTAATGACTATGGTTCCATTATCCAACCTGAATACTGGACTATATCTGTCTGTCGCGGCATTCTTGATTATCTTATTCCTTGATCGAAAAACTATATGGGGATATGAGTGGCGTATATTAGGTGCTAATGAAGAGTTTGGGCGTTGTGGCGGTATCAGTGATACAAAAATGCGCTTCCTTTCAATGTGCATTGGTGGAGCTTTAGCAGGGTTGGCTGGTTCAATTCTTGTGTTAGGAGCATACCATAAATTTATTCTGGGGATGGGGGGCACGGTTGGGCTCAATGGGGTATTGATTGCCTTGATTGCAGCTAACAGCCCAGAACTAATCCTGTTTGTATCGATGATATTTGCATTTCTTCAAAGCAGTGCAGTAGGCATGCAGGCGAAGCTGGGTGTCGCGATTGAATTAAGCGATATTCTTCAAAGTGTAATTATCCTGATGGTGATCACAAGAAGCAAAATATGGGCGTTGATCTCAAAAATATTCCCACATAGAGATAAAGGTAATTATGACAGCAATAATTGAGTTTATCCGGGCATCATTAAGATTAACCACGCTTTTATTATTGCCCGCTTTAGGTGGTGCTTATATGAATGTGGCAGGAGTTCCCAATGTAGGGATGGAGGGAATGATGCTGATAACGGCGCTGGTTTCATATATCGTCAGTTTTACTACTGGCAGCTGGCTGTTGGGTCTTATAGCAGCTATTTTGACCGGAATGCTAGTAGGGGCTGTGTATGCTCTTTTTGTACTGCGGTGGAAAGCAGATATATTTGCGGTTGGCATCACGCTGAATGTGTTGATGAGCGGTGTTTGTGCATATATAATTCGAAGGTATTACAATCAGGAATCCATGCTCATCGTGCAGGATATTAAATTGTTCCCGCATATTTCACTGTCTTTCTTGGAGTCGCATCCCCAATTATATTTACTGCTCAGCGATTACTCATTTCTTATTCCAACTTCTATCTTACTGACTTTTGTCACTTACATTGTGCTTTTTCATACACCCCTTGGCTTTTGGTTGCGAGCTGCCGGTTCAAATTCGTCAGCGCTTATGGTTTCTGGCAAGAACGTGAATAATATCCGCTTTATAGCATTTATGATCAGTTCCGCTTTCTGTGGATTGGCGGGAGCACATCTTTCTTTAGGTTATTTGGGTATGTTCGCGTTATCTTTGGTCGCAGGAAGAGGTTTCGTCGCTTTGGCAATTGTATTATTTGGCAATAGCAATCCGCTCGCGATTATTATTGCCAGTCTGATTTTTGGGATAGCGGAATCAGCAAAGTTGCGTATTCCAACCGAAGTGTTAGCTCCTCAATTTCCATTAATGCTTCCCTATATTCTAACTATTCTGGCAATCTCTATCATGGGAAAATATTCCAAATCCCTCATTCAAAATGATTAGGTAATTAGCAAATTGAGGTTGGTATTTTTAAACAAAAAAAAGAATACAATTCAGATATCGTATGCAGAGCATGAAGTTTTATTTGTAATAAGATTCAGGTAAACAAAGCTTATCTAACGCTCCATTTTGGATTTGAGAACTATGAAAACAGTTATGGGAGTTTTGGGACCTATTCAAGAGACGGATCTTGGACTTACCCTTCCGCATGAACATCTTTTCACTGATTTAAGCTGCTATTGGAGCGGGGAATTTAATGAAAGACTGACTTCCTTTGTTGCTGGTGATGAGAAATCTTCAAAGGAAAGAGATAAAGTCATTCGTAATCCCTGGGGTTATAGAGATAATTGTGTCCTTGATGATGTAGATTGTGCGATTCATGAAACCAAAGCATTTTATGAATACGGGGGAAAAACAATTGTGGATGTATCTCCATATAAAGGTATGGGACGAAATCCAGCTGGATTGCTTACCGTAGCAAAAAAAACATCAGTCAATGTGATCATGTCAACCGGAAGGTATTCAGAGCCATCCATGAGCGAAGGGGAAAGAGAAATGGATGTAGATCAGATCGAAAAAATCCTTTTGGGCGAATTCAAGAATGGAGTAATGGGAAATCCTGAAATCATGCCCGGTTTGCTGAAAGTGGGTTTTGTATCTGGAATTGACAAAATTTCTGAAATTCGCTCCCTTCGAGCAGCAGGAAGGGTGCAAAAAAAAATAGGGTGTGCTCTTAGTGTCCATCCACATATTTGGGAACCTGATAGTCACCTCATTCTTGATATTTTGGAGGAAGAGGGATGCGATCTGAGAAGGGTGATTCTTTGCCATCAGGATTATTTGGGAGGACAGGGTGAATATTTAGATTCGCTGGCTAAACGTGGAGCGTATATTGAATTTGACGCATTTGGATGCGGATTTATCAGTGACAGGATATGGCAGCAGTCAGATTTGGAAAAGATAGGTTTTTTAGAACAGCAAATTGAATTAGGTAATGAAGAGCATTTATTAATATCTGGTGACATGTGTTTAAAAATCACGTTATCTTTTTGGGGAGGAATAGGGTTGGTTAATATACCTAAATATCTTATTCCTTCAATGAAGTTATGTGGCATCAGTGATGAGTTGATCCAAACGATTACAATCGACAATCCTCGCAGGGTTTTTTGTCATTAAACTTGGTAACAGGAGATAAATTAATGAATTTGGAAAATGATTCGGTTCAGATACAAACCTTGGGTATTGGTGATGCTATGGTTGATTTGTATACACGGGCTTCTCAATTACCTTCTAAAGGAGGGAACATCTGGGGTACAGCAGTTGAGATGAGCCCTGGAGGAACAACTGCTAACGTTTCGGCAAATATTGCCATGCTTGGAATTAGTTCGGCTTTTATTGGCCGTGTAGGAAGTGATCCTTATGGACAATATATCATTGACGAATTCAAAAGGATTGGGGTAGAAACGGGAGATATATTTATCAAAAAAGGTGCCTTTACAGGGATAGTTCTGGGAATAATCGATGATCAAGGTGAACGGACTTTTATCGCGTGTGCGAAAGGAGCATCGCATACTCTGCTTACAAAATCGGATGTCCATCAGATAAATTTTGAAAAATACCAAAATATCCATACTAGTGGTGTATGCTTGGTTGAACAGCCGTCTAGGGAGTCATTATTGGTTGCAATGGAAATTGCCCATATCCTTGATAAGAAAATTTATTTTGATCCCAACCTGCGTTTGGAGGGCAATGTTTTTCCAGAAGAATTACGTGAGGCACAATATAAGGCGATTAGCCTTTCCGATGTTGTCCTGATCGGGGAAGAGGAACTCTTTCAGCTTTGTGGATGTGCTTCAATTGAAGAGGGGAGTGAAAGGTTGTTGAAAAAAGGAGCGGAATTGATAGTCGTAAAACAAGGGGGCAAAGGAGTGGTTGCAATCACCTGTAAAGAAAATATAACCGTTCCCGGTTTCAATGTGAAGGTCTGCAACACAGCCGGCGCGGGTGATGCTTTTGACGCCGCTTTTATTGCCGCCCAATTACGCAATGCAAATCTACTTGATGCATTAATTTATGCAAATGCAGTGGCTGCAATTAAAGTAACCAGGAAAGATGCCAGATCGGCTCCCACCCATACAGAGACTATCGAGTTTTTAAAAAAAAGAAATATCCAAGTTGGAACGGATCTTGAAAGTAGCTAATAATTCAGACTTATATTTCTGAGTTCTTTCCTGATATCGTTTCATATCTCGTAAATAGTGAATTTCGGTTAGAATTACTTCTTTCGTAAAATAAATATTTTCACTGGGAGAAAGATCACTCAAGAAAGAGTAATGTAAAGCATGAAGAATATCTTCACCAGTTATATTAAGAACATCAAGGGTTTCGATTGCAACATCAAACTTTATTTAGCTACCGTCTTTATCAGTAATCTTGGGTTTGGTGCATTTCGTGCGGTTTTTAATTTATATATCCTTTCAATGGATATGACTCCTGCTTTTCTGGGCATCGTCCTGAGTTTGACGCCTTTTGCGGCTGCAATTGCATCCATCCCGATTGGTTTTCTTGCCGAAAAAATTGGATATAAACGTTCATTCCTTCTGGTTAACTTTGTCATTGGCAGCGCATATTTCATGCAGATAATCAGTCCCAATCAAACCCTCATAATGAGCGGGGCATTCCTGGCAGGTTTGGCGGCATGTGGAAATTTCATCATTCAGCTCCCCTTTGTATCCCATTACGCTAAGGAGAACAAGAATCAGGCCTATACACTCATGAGCTTAGTTTTTATGCTTGGCAATTCTATCGGCGCGCTGGTTGGCGGCTCAATTTTCAGTTGGGTCAATAAGCTGTTTACCAATGAAGCGTTGTCTTATCGTGTAATATTGGCGTTTTTCAGCTTGATCATTGTCGCAGGCTGTATTCCTCTTTTCTTTATGGATGAAAATAGGCCAACTGCTCATAAAAAAATCAGTTTGTCGCCATATCTAAAAGGGATCGATGTCACTACGGTTAAGTTTGCTGCCGTAGAAATATTTATTGGTTTCGGGCTGGCGTTCGTGGCTTTATTCCTGAATGTGATTTTTGTGTACTATTTTAATTCTTCTTTGGAGATGTTTGGCATAATGAGTGCGGTGCTGGTGATTCCAGCGATCTTTCTTCTTTTTACCGGTCCATCTATTGCAGAAAAGATCACTGGCTTACGGGTTGTCCTCATCAGCCGTTTTATATCGATATTATTAACGCTCATGGTTGTATTAACTCAGAATGTGTACATCGGAAGCGGTGCGTATATTCTCTACCGTTCACTATTAGGCCTGTCACAGTCGTTGTGGTTCGCGTTCGCGATCTCGCTGGCAACCAAACGCTCGCGTATGGCTACTGCTGCCTGGCTGGAGATCACTTTCCAGATCGGGCTTGGTATTGCAGCGTTAGTTGGCGGCAGGTTGATCGCTAGTGAATCCTACCTCATGCTGGGTATCCTATCATCAACTGCAACAGCGGTGTCATTCCTGCTGACGTATCTGTTCTTTGGGCGGAAAAAAGCTCAATCACAAGCGGGATAAAAACCATTTTCTACCAACAAGGGGAAATGCGATTTATTGATTATTGTTTTCTATCCTAGATCCTCATCGTGCTCTGCGATAAAATAGTCCGGGGAAAGCGCCCCAGCATTGCACCTAAAAAGACAAAAGGTGGCTCTATTCTAGATTGTTAAATAAGTTGGACACTAATATTAATTTTCATCCCCAAGGCCAAACGCAAGAACCGGAAAACCACTTTGTTGTTAAACAAATTGGTAATACGGAGGTTTTTCATTGCAGATCATGGGAAGCGATTAAACCTAATCAACGAGAATCTAAACCCAACTATAGAATTGCCGACTTGGGTCCGTTTTGAATTAGAAACGGATTATTAAGAGATCAGTTTTTCGATTTAATTTGATCTTTCCTGCCACATCCGTTTTTCCGCAACTTTCAAGTGATTTTTTAGAGAATCACCTTGGTTCGCTGTGGATACACCGATTGAAATATTGATGGGCTGCTTGGTGTGTTTCTTGTTGTACGCATTGATCTGTTTTTCTATGCGGCTAATGACTACCTGTGCGGTGGCGGGGTCCACATTGGGCAGGATGACGGCAAATTCATCTCCACCATAGCGGGAGAGGATATCTTCCGGGCGGAACACTCTGGCAAAGAGCCTGGCGACATTAATGATTATTTGATCGCCTGTTTTGTAGCCTTGTGTTTCGTTAATTGTTTTCAGATCCTGTATTTCTGCTGTGATAATGCTGATGGGGAAGAGACGGCTTTTTTCCAGGCGGGACAGTTCGGTCTCAATGAAGAGGCGGTTATAGAGCCCGGTGAGGGCATCGTGTGTGCTGAGGAAGGGGACGTTTCCGACCGATCCGTTGAACTGCAGATCCAGCAAATGGGGTTCGCGGCGCATGGCACCCATAGCTGCGATGAGGATGATGCCAATAATGATACTAATCGACAACCAGATGAAAATAGAATAGAGGGTTTTGCCAATTGGAGTGAGGTTAACTGAGGGTCGGAGGTTTCCGGATGCCGACAGTCCACTCAAGATGATAAAGACCGTAATGACCAGAAAAATCGCAATCCAGCGGTCGCTTCGGTCAAGAAAGAGGATGGCGAGGATCGCAAAGAGCAGGAGTCCCATCGGCCCGGAAATATCATTGGCGGGGCCACCCAAAAAGTAGGTCTGCATGGTGACGGCAATCAGTATACCCCCCAATATCACCCGGCTGGCAGCCCGAATTTTATCCGAACGAATAAACCAGAGTGTTATTAATGCCATGACAAGAACTAGAGATTCTATCAACATATCCGTCCAGTGGGCAGGCGGAAAAGCGGGGTGCACGGTCATGACTATCCGGATGGTAACGAAAACCATACCAAATATAATGAAAGCTAAACATAAGATGATCAGGATGCGCGCGATGAGCCCCTTTTCGAAAACATCTTGAATACCCAGCCACTCAAAAAACCTTTTCATTCAATTTACCCGATTGCTCCAATGTTTTTTGTTAGTGAGATTTTAGGTAGATATAAAATAGCAGGAATCCCACATCAATGAATACATTTAATTATACATAACAAATCTTCATTCTCAAAATAATTTCTGAAAACAACAAAGTGAATTTGGGAAAAGAATGTTGTCAAATGGTTATGGATTAACCCTTTGTGTATATTCAAAAACATCTAATTTGGAATTCGCCATACAGCGATCAGTCCATCAACGTTTGTAGCAGCAAGTGCGCTGCCGTCTGGTGCGAAGGACATATTAGCGATAGACCCACCGGCAAGCGTTAATTCAGCTGGTTTGCGAAAATCATCCAGATCGATAATAGTGATTAAGTTTTCTTGAGCGACTGCGACCAGATGTGTGTTTGGGCAGAAGGTAACTGCATCATAGGACGATTCGCTGTTCATCAGCATACGTGTTTCCCCTGAAGCAGTGTCCCAGATCAGGATTAGCGGCACAAAATGTCCCTGTACCATCCCGGCGGATGCCGTGGCGAGGTATTTCCCGTCGTGGGAAAGCGTCCAGCTAACGACGAAATCTTCATGGTCAAAAACCATGCTCATTTCTCCACTCTCAATATCCGTTAGCTGCAACCTCCCTCGTGAAAACCAGATGATGTGCTTTCCATCATCACCAAAGCGGGCTGTGTAAACGGGAGCGGCGGTATCAAAACCGGTTAGGGTCTTAAGCACATTTCCGCTGTTTGTATCCCATAGTGTCACCAGGAGATCCTCCTCCGAGGTTGTTAGTATCCTGCGCCCATCTGGCGAAAAATCTATTCGTCCAATAAAATAGTCCGAGTGAATGGCCAATGTTTTGTTGGTTGTGAAGAGATCGAATAAGTCTATGTTGCGGTTGTCATAGGAAAGAGCCAGCGTTTTTCCATCGGGAGAAGCAGCAGAGATGGAAGCGGGGGCTTCAAAAGAGAACACTCTCTCAACCTCAAGTGTTTGCGCGTCTAGAAGTGATACGCTGCCTTCGATTGTGGCGGTGATCGTTTGGCTGTCCTGCGCCCACACAATCTCATGAGGAAAATTTATCGTACCGGTTGCAGCGAGCTCAAGTTTAGAGAAGTTTTCGGGGGTGATAGTGACAGCTGGCGGCTGATTTAATATAGTAGGAATAATTGGTTCATCTGGCGGGGGTTGAGGTTGGCAGGAAGATAATAAAAGAACAGCCAGGCAGAATGATATACCCTTGAAATTATTTTGCTTAGTCATCATTTACTCCTTGAATAATTTTCATTGTAACAGAAGCTATTTTGGATTTCAAACATGTACAGAATCATCCTAACTGTATGACAATGGGGAGTTTATTTCTTGAAAGATGGATGGGTCGTTAACCAGGGAGTTCCCTGTTGTTATGAAAGTTTTTATCTGTTAACTTCTCTATCTCCTGCAAGCGGGAGGGGGTGAGTGCTAAGGGCAACAAATTATCATCAGATGTGGAGGTAAAAAGGAGATAAAAAAGGCGCCCCCGGCGCGACTCGAACGGGCTTTGAATCTCATAAAAATTAAGTATGTTTTAGTAAAATTTATGGAAAATAACCAAGCATTTCCGGTGGATTAAATTCAGCAGCGGTTCTTTTTAGTGTATCAGCAATTGGTGACTTTTCGTTCAAGAAGAGGACGCTCTTTGAATCTTCAAATACTATTATCCATCCTGGGCTGAGCTTCAAAAGATTATATGCTGAAGAGTTCATCTTGACTAAGGCAATATCTGTGTTGTATTGTTCTAGTATTGCATCCCATTCTCCTGTACCAAACATAAAACTAATGGCTTGTTTATACGCTGTTTCGGTATAGACTGTTTCACGCCTGCCATCTATCGAGACTTTTATTTGTGGTCCAAGATGCCATATAATATACTGTCCCCAATCAAATTCCGTAACTAGATTTCCTGAAACATTACTCCTCTTTAACAATGAAACAGCAGTGCCTGGCACATCAAATACACTTTTCTCAATTTTTACTTGCCAGTAATTAAGAGAGAATGTCATAAAAATTAAAATAATGGACATCAGTGTATACAAACCATTCCTTAAGAAGGAATCGGTTGTGCTTATTATTTCATCAGGAATTAATTTCTTCCATGCGCTTGCTACATGCTCTCCCATTAAAATAAGTGCTGCAATAGAAAACAGCGGTAGATGCCGATTTGCCATCCAGGGCAGTATTACAAAAACCCCAAAAAGCACCAAGGGAACCGGTTTACGCTGCTTTGAGCTAAAAATCAAACCTCCAATGGACAAACCCAGGGTCAGGCAATACATAAATCCAGCAACGGAAAACAGTATGATTGGTTGCCAATCAGATATTTCAGAACGGGGTACCAAAGTAGTTCGAAGCAAGAAGGTTATCAGATCTATACCATAAGGATTGATCAACAGCACTGCAAGACTTAGAACAATCGGAGGAATAGATTTTCTCCACATGTTTTTATTAAAGAAAAGGTGGATAGGAAGCCAAATGCATAGAATACCGATCCCAGCAATAACCCCACCATGTAAATTTACCCATAACAGTATTACTACAGGCATGACCCACAACCAACGATAAGACGCTTTTTCTGCCATCCTGATGATTAATAATTCAATTGTAAGGAACAAAAATGTAAATATCTGTGGCCGTATGGACACATAGAATACAATAAAAAGTGACACCCCCATTAATAACACCATCAGTGCCGCCACAATATAATTGATTTGAATTGAAATAAAGTACTTATAAATTATGCCAATGGTGAGAAGTCCCGTGATTGTTTTTAATATTACTAAACCAGGAGCATTGCCTGCAGACCAGGCAATTGCAAATAAAACTTCCGCTAACCATTCGTGATTGATCCAATCTTGTCCAGCTGAATTGTACGAATACTGATCAACCTGGATTATTTTCCTTGTTTCCACTTGATCTAAACCGAACCGCAAGTGTCCCCATAAATCAGGGTCTGCATATGTTTTGG
>Ga0255398_1109_pt1 | contig 12799 bp, 8 predicted proteins | sample ANMaggSeSYBR01K3_FD_182119 | JGI IMG/M metagenome (GOLD analysis project Ga0255398, IMG submission 182119) | Sediment cell enrichment communities from methane seep in Santa Monica Basin, California, United Staets - ANME aggregate JGI... | ecosystem: Environmental > Aquatic > Marine > Cold seeps >...
TTTTATACGGGGAGAAAAGGTGGTATCAGTTTAGTCCGGTGTTAAAAGCACGCGTATATTTATTTTGTAATAATAAATGTACAATCATAACCGTAAGGGGGTTGTCTTTCTTCGCGTTAATCATCTTGTCTTGTCAAGCATAATAATTGTTCTCTGAGTACTGAAGTGTTTAAATTACATTCTAATGTGTGAACCATATTATCATCCAGATTTAAACTGACTGTCAACAATTCTGATGATTTTAGTTTTGCAATTTTTTGTTCATTAAGTGCAAATACGCCTTGTGCTACTTGATTATTACCAATATAGGAAAAGCCCCTATTAACGAGATTAAATGTAAGCATATTATTATCTTTTAATCGGATTGATAAATTTCCTGCGATTCCTTGTACATTATCAAAAAACCTTAAAGTAACTGTAATAAATTTCTCTTGCCCATTTGATGCGCAAGCCAAACCAAACTCAAGTGAATTATCAATAGCAACAGGCAAAGAAATACATTGAGTGACATCAGTTCCATCATCTCTATGTATTACTTGACAATCACAATAGTCTATTTCAGGTTGATTTTCTGGCCTAAATTTATTAGTACTTCCGGCATCTATTTGGTCATACAGGTCCATGTTATTAATACTGCCAGAAACTATTGAAAAATTCATGAGAACGTCTTCTAAATCAACTTCAATAAATGAAACATTTTGTTTTTCATATAATTTAAATATTGCCTTTTCATTCTTGTTATTTAAAGTGGTTAAAATAGTCTGGAAGCCATTCTTATGAATACCTTTGATATAAAACTTTTCACCCTGGTTACCTTGAAAGACATGAATTTCATCTTTGAAAAAAATAATCTTACCTGGTATTTGTTTAATTTGAGTTTGTCCTTGAAAACTTGCAGTTAACTTGTCATATTTAAATTCATAGCGAGTCTGTTTTATTACAACAGGATCTTCTAAGGTTTGGTTTTTACTAGAATGGTTCTGGATACAACCGATCAGTGAAAAACTGAATAATAAAAGAAAGATCTGTTTCATACTAATCATTCGTTTAAGATTTACATTTACATCTCTTTCGGAGTTATCCCCAAATACTACTAAAGATTATTGAAAGACTGTACTGGTAGAAAACATAGTTTAAAGCTTAACAAATAGAATACTAAAATTAGCAATATTCCGGGGATTTGGGATCGGGCTTTGCAAACATTACGGAACCAGAACTACTAAAACACCCCTTTCTACAGATACTTTGCGCTAACCCTCCCCCCAAAACCACGGATTTATAAAATCCATTATACTGAAAAACATGGAGATAGGCGCAAATACCATAGGCTACCTGTATATACTATTTATTATACTTAAAAAGATTTTCAACAAACGCCACAAATAATGTAGCATTATTGCTATACCTTCTATATCTATATTATGAATTTCCTACCACTAATTATATTTCAGTAACTTTGGAATAGGACCTCAACATCAATATATTGGAACACCTCAACAATTTCCAAAAGCTTCTCAGGCTGAATCTAAGCCATGAGTCAAAGCCTATAGCTAGTAAGGAGGTAATTGCAAACACCATCCTTGAAATTGAAGTTATAGCATTTGTTGGGAATCATCAAATGGTCTGGTTGGACTGAAATGATATTTAAATTGATAGAATGAAATTGTGTCTCTCCTTCGCTCTAATTGCCTGTCAATTATTGCTATACTCACAAGAATATCCTAAGTCGATATATAAAAAGACAATTGTTACATTATATGAATCACCCGATTCAACGAAACTTCGATTTATAGTCAAAACTGAATATGAAATTCCCAAATCTGTTGATATATGTATAGAATCAACACCATTTCATGTCGATACAGATCATTTTCATTATTATTTTTTTGTGAACGGAAAACAGGTCCAAAGACGAGGAAAATACCCATTTAATGATTCCACGACCTCCTTTTCCAAACTGCTTGAGCCTCTTTCAACATATACAGGAATAGATAAACCGAATACTATTGTATCAATTAATGATGCCTGGATTGACAAAAAGGAGACCACTTCTTATCAACTAATATTAGAAGAAGCTCCACTTTGCATTGAGGATTTTATTCCAAGTAAAGCTGTAACTATAAACTGGGATGTCTTTTGCCAATCAAATGCCAGATATACCCCTATTATGCGTAACGAAGATGTTCGCAAGTATATTCCAAAAATATATCCTAGGCATTACCCCGGTATGGATTCTACTATGAAGTATTTCCCTTTGCTCCAAGTCAAAGGAGTGACTTCTCCATATGGCTATCAACCGGGAGATCAATTGATGAGGATCTTCTTTCAAAATGATTCACTTGCTAATACAATGCAATCCGAAGCGACTATCTCTATACAAGAGAATACAATTTCTGTCGCATACCACCATAAGATGGAATTAAGAACAAATATTTACTATATGTCTTCAAGCATCTTTGAAGAAGGGATGAGTTCAATTTTTCCTGATGTGGATTTAAAGATGATTATCAACAAGGAGGAAGTTGACATCAACCTAGCAGAGAATGATGAATTTGATAAAATTAAACGTAATCTTTCCGGGTTAGAATCACCAGTATATACAATTAGGTTTTCAGAACATTACGGAGAACCAAACAGAATAGAAATAGTAACTCCAAAATTAGCACGAGGGGATAACATTGAAACTATATTTAGTAATAGCTATGAGTCTGATGAAAACTTTAAAGAAGAATTATTGAGTACTAAATTCACTTATCGAAATACTTGTGAAATGGATTTTGGTCATTACAACGAAATCGCATTTCGATATCCAGAAGGTCAAGTGCTAATTGATTTCGATACTCCTTTCTGTAGACATATTAAAAGTGAAAGACTCTTGATTTATAGATACCCAGATATAAATGATGTACCTGTTTGGATCAGTTTTGCTTATGAGGATAAAGATGCTCTTTTTTATCGAGTATGTAGGGTTGTGAATCCAGTACTCACAGGATTTTTAATTGCAATGATTATTCATCTGTATATCAGACGTCGATTAATTCCTAGGGATGCTTTTATAAAAAAATTCCGTAATCGTTTATCCGCCTTTACAGGGATAACACAATCAGTTTATTTGGCTACCTATTTTGGAATAAAATCAAATTTCGGTTATTTTGAAGGGCTTGGAAAATCATTAGGTTGGACGCTAATCATTGGAGCCTTTATTTTTACTGTTATCTATTATGTTGAAAATGACAAGGTTTTTAATCTCGATTGATTAAAATAGTTGGGGCTATTTTAACGAGTATATAACTCTAAGACTTTTTTCACTAGAAAGGCGAAGCCGCTTATATTACAGTTACCCCATATAATACACCCCCACCTTTATATACAGGTTTTAAAGTACCCCACCCCCAAACTACCAGGGTAATTTAACAAACCTGTGCCATTAATCAGTAAGAAAGTATGAGGGGATTTGGAGTAGCTCTTTTTAAAAAAGTAGCCAGTAATAATCAGTATGGGCTACTTATTATAGGGGGCCAATTCTACAGTATATCTGAGAGCGCGTATGGGACCCCACGTCAGCTACCCCGGTGAACAACCGAGGGAAAGCTCCCCGTGCCACTTTAATATCAATTTAAAACACTTAACATGGTAACAATCATTGATTTCAAACAGAGAGTTAACAAAGAAGGCAAAGAGTACGGTGTACTGGTCCTTCAAGGAGCAATTGAAACAGTAAGGTCACAGACAACCAATCGGCCTTATTTTACTGCAAAGAAGACAGCAGTACCAACCACTTTCGATGAGGAGTTCGGTAAGAACCTTATTGGACAGACTCTTCCAGGTCAGATCGAGAAGCAGGAGTGTGACCCGTACATCTTTACTAATCCTGAGACAGGGGAGGAGATGGAGCTGAGTCATACTTACATCTACAATGAAGATCCAGCCAACATTGAGGAAGAGGTTTTAGGTTAGGGATCGGGGGACTATTGGTTTGTGCTGGTAGTCCCCTATTTCTAGAATTAATCACCCAAATAAACAGTTAACATATGGATAAGAAGAAGTATATCAGGGAGTTATTTGAGGTGGTTGATACTGTAAGCATCCTCATCATTAACAAAGACAATCAACTTATCCGGTTGAATGTGCCATTCACAGTCATTGTGGTTCTGGACGTACCAGGACTGAACATAGGAGATTTAGGATCTGTGACAGCCATACGAATGGACTTAAAACTGATCGATATATACATTGTAAATGGGAAGCCTTATTATTATTATAACTTCATTCTCTACCTCTAGTGATCTCTAAAAGGCTCTATATAAGCTTATTACATCTTGTCAAACACCATAACAATCAGATACACAGCGCTTAAGACTGTTTTTAGCTTCATATGACGACGTTCTCCCCTATGTAGTGGTATAGACCTGTGAAAAAGAAGTGCCTGAAATGAGCTTGTTTGGGGCCTTAAAACGCATCCATATATATTAAATATCTGTATAACAATGAGATAGGACTAAACATTCTTGATTTTAAACTGGAGCAGCAATAAAGATGGATATGATTTTGTTTGATATCTACATAGTCTATGGCAAGTCCAGCCCTACTTCAACTATAAATTTGCGATTAAAGCTTAGTGAAGCTATTTCGAAAGACCTTCCTATTTGTTGTTATTAATAATAAATAATGACCTGGTTCTATTCCTTCTAAGGGTATTGAATTTTGAGTTAATAACCCACTTTTAACTATTTGCCCATATAAATTTAAAATCGAATAGTTTGAATCAATATAATCTTCAGTTAAAAACAGTATTTCTCTTGTTGGGTTGGGAAAAACCTTGAGGCTTTGATGATTTCTATCATTGGTTCTTTTAATTCTATCAATGTTTGCTGTATTGAAAGGACCCTGAAATTCATATGCCCCTATATCAAGCTTATTGTAAATAGTGTCGAATCTATTATTTCCAAGCAAATCAGAATAGGGAAGAAAAGTGAATATATCCGAATCATAGATACCTTTATTTATACATTGGCTATTCTCCGAAAGTTGAAAATCAAGCGAATCGTTTAAACGGAATTGTGGCTCAAAACTATGATTATTACCAATATTTTGAGGATATCCCCCTCTTATAACATTATTCACAATAGTTGGCTTGGTCATATCCGGGTCATTATACCACTTAATACCTTCTTTATCATTATCCCAGACAATGTTATTTGCTATATAAGGTGCGCAATAGGTTGAATAAATTGCAGCACCTTGGGAGCTGTTAATATTTTTGACAATAGTGTTGTTTAAAATTCTGGCATTACCATGGTTTACATAAATTGCACTTGCCACATAATTGCCAATATGCAGAAGATTGTTATTGTATGCAATTACATTACCAATTATATCGGAACCCTTGCATACAATAAGACCATCGCAACAATAACCGCGAGTATTTAGAATGGTATTATTTCGAATTAAACAATCATAGCACTCTATGAGAGTACCGTTTGAATTATCATGAAAATAGTTTTTCTCAATGACACAGTCTCCGTCAGTCCATGGTGTAATGCCTGGACAGTGATTATTATAGAACTCTGAGTTTTGAATGTTAAAATCTCCTCCGTTAGTATGTATTAAATAAGAGTTCTGATTGTAATAACTATTGGTATCGAATACTTTACAGCTATCAAATACAAAATCTGAAAAATAGCTGTCAATATAAATTCCAATATGAGTACTTGTTATACCTTTTGTAAATGAACACCCCCTTATTACTATATTGCTAGAGTTTGACATGACTATTCCACTATTCTTCATTTCTCTTGAACTGCTATTGCTTTCAAAAACACATTTGTAAAATCTAATATTACTGCTTGAATCAATAGTTATTGTTCCATTTGAATACCAGAACTCATTATCAAATCCTGCATTGATAAAATAACAGTGATCAAATTTCATAGTGTCTTCCCTATTGACCTTTGTAATCACAATACCGGCCCATCCTTGCTCTCTTACCTGGCCACCTTCCATAATCATTGAAGTGTCCACAGCATTAAAAGTAACAGGTTGCTCTGCTGATCCAAGAGCATTGATCTTACCATAACAAACAACCTTGAAATACCCCTGAAATTCAAGTAAAGCACCTTTCTCCAATAACAGACTCGCTGAATCTTCTACTATTATATCACCGGTGATTCTTATTGTATCACTGAATATTACATCATTATAGATTGTTCCCTCAAATTCATTGCCTACATAAATGATCATACTGTCAATAAATGTAGAATTTTCAGAATTGCTGTCATCATTAATCCGGACCGTTAAATTGCAATCACCGTTCCATCCATCAGCTGGTATCAAGTCAATGATAATGGATGAATCACTGTCTGAAACCAATTCAGGTGTAACATGGGTATTATTAGTGAATACCTCAAAAGCATGACTGTCCTGTTCATCAGGATCAAAGTAAGGAATCGTGATCTGCCTTTTCTGTGATCTAATTACAAAGAATTCGTCGATTAAATACGCAATTGGCCTTCTGTTTGGAGTTTTCTCCTGAAATTCAAATGCGCCGATATCAATTCTTGGTGAAATGCCATTGTATATTCTAGGATTTCCAAGTATATCCGAATTAAAATCTTCGTACCATATATTCTGGCTGCCTCCGTTAATACAAGGCGATTTAGCGAGCTGGTAATCTCCGTTCTGTACATTATTAAAGACCGGCGGGCTATCAATATTATCAGAGTATATGCCATTGAATACTCCCTTAATATCGGCAAATGGATCGTATATTGATGTAATCCCACCTTCAATATTACAGTTGTAAAATGACGGGTTCAAACTACCTGAAATGTTGATATTCTTCGAACTATTATAATAGAAGATAGAATTAACATATTTGGGTTCATGGGTTGTATGAAGAAGGGAATAGAGAGGATCTACTATAAAATTATTGCATACGGTATTGTTTAGAAATAAGACATTCTCATAGATGGCTAGTACGTCTTGATTAGCAGTATTTTCGCTTATCTGGCATCCAATGATCTTTGAATCTCCCTCAGCCAATATGATTTGTTTATATATGGCTGTATTATTCGTTATAAAAGTATTCTTCATAGTAGTATTTTCCCCACAAACCACTGCCCCTCCTATAAAAGCTTGATTATTCCTTATGGAGCAATTGTTAATATTCAACTGAGCACGATGGGTATAAATCCCACCACCCTTATCATCCTCTGTATAATATCTTGGAAGATTACCACTATACGCATACGAGTTTTCAATAACACAGTAGTCCAATATGGAACAATTCTCATAATTCTTCGATTTGTAAAACCGAAATCCACTCCATTGAGTTGCGGTATCTTTACTAGTAAAGAATATTGAGTCTGAAAGATGTCCGATTGCATATAAACTGCCATAAACCCGAAAGCGATGATGGCCCTGGAATTCGACCCTTACGCCACTATTTATTACTAATGTATCACCTTCGGGGATGTTGATTTCAGCATTGATAAGATAAGGTGACCCGGACTTATCCCATATCCCTGTTACTTCTCCTTCACTAATGATCGTTTGAGATATTATTGGATTAATGACAGCTACAATTAGAATGAAGAACCATAAATAAGATTTCATTGAGGAGGCAATTTGATAAGATTAGTTAAATAGGATAAAAAATATTGACAGCGTGAAAAGCCTGAAAAATAATAATAGAATAACTCATGCTAATTAAAGTACGATAAATATTTCTTTTGGTTGCATTAGAACCTAAATAACTGTCTAAACATTCCGAATTTTATAACTTATAATTAACAGGTTAAAAGGTGTTCGGGTTGCTCTCATTAAATTGCACATCATTACTATCCTATAGGAGTACAAATTAAATCGCAACCGCTCACGGCGTGTATGTGCTCGCCTGCGTCCAGCCAGTCTGAATAGGCAACCGCAGGGGGATTGAAAATCCCCTTTGTTTGACATAATCAACCCCAGGCACTATGTGTTCTGCGAAGGGTTGCTTATATCAAGCCAAAGTAACCCTGCTCCATTTGCCTCAGCCTGTCTGCGCTCGCGGGCGGCTCGCCCCTCAAGCCTACCCACAAAACAATTAACAATCACTAAAAGATATCAATATGAGAAAAGAAGTAGATTTCACAAAAATGTACAAAGCTGCAGAAGTAAAACTGACTTATATTACTAAGGTTAAAGTCTCACATCGTATCCCTATTAAGACTGCTGAAGATGCAGCCTGTTTGTTCTTTATGGTTTGGGATTGGACTACTATTGAACATGTAGAAGAAGTGAAGATGATCCTTCTAAATAGAGCTAAAAGGGTCCTTGGTGTTGTTCATTTAAGCAAAGGTGGACTATCAGGATCTATTATAGATTCTAGAGTGGTACTGCAATACGCAATCAAAGCTAATGCTTCAGCTGTTATCCTGGCTCATAATCATCCAAGTGGGAATTTGGAGCCGAGTGGAGCAGATAAGAGGATAACCAGGAATGTCAAAGAAGCATTGAAGCTTGTTGATATTGAGCTACTGGACCACCTGATACTTACTTATGAGGAAAAATATGCTACTATTGAGAATTAGGTGATATTCAATGAGATAAAACCTTATTAAATCAACGGAATGGATTTAAATTAGTTTTTTTCGTACATTTAATGATATAATTTAAAAACGCATTTATAAGAAAGTAGGAAAATAAACATATTGAAGCGTTTGCTTATTGTCAAGACAGAAATCTGACAATTTTAATGACACAACAATAAGACGATGCTTCATGCCGTACGGCGTGGAGCTACTTGTTTGTGTCTTAGGTTTGTCAGAACCTCTGTCTTGGATAAGTTTAAGGTTCCACGCTTTTTTATTCCTAACCCGATCCTGGGACCTGATTATAAACCTTAACAACTTTGGTGTTCCGGCCTTGAGTACAACTTGATTAAGAAACTCAATAGGAAATGGGTGGTACCGTTTTTCTCCGTTGGGTGCAATCAGAAGGCCAGCGTTAAATATTTAATCTAAAATCCTCAAAATCATGAAAAATAGCATTGTATTGTCTAAAGTTTTTATGACAATTTCATGTGTGTTTATCCTTCAATCTGGGATAGGTCAAGTCAATCGATATGACAAACCAGCAAATGCAACATTCAGAAATACATATGTATCCCCTGATTTCAATTTAATGCTAAAAGTATTGGAATCAAAACAGGCAAAATATGATCAAAACAATCAGTATCTCATTGAATTGAAGAATTGGGTTCTTGATTTAAGATCAAAGACAAATGATAATACATTGATTATGGCGCTTAATTCTAACTATAATAAACTCAAAAAGTTAGAGAAACAGGATCTTTCTGAAGCCACAATTCAATTGCAAAGTATAGAATTTGATATAAAAGAAGCCATTCTTGCTTACAACAAAAGGGGGGAAGTTAAGACTATAAAACAGGAAGATACTGGTAATAATAATTCAGAAGCCAATAATGCTGATAGGATCTATCAAAAAGCAATTACATATGCTAATGATGGGAACCTTGAAGAAGCGTTGAAGTCTTTTAGTCAAGTAATACAACTTGTTCAAGATCACCCTGATCCCTATTCTTCAAGAGGGGCTGTTTATTATCAAATGGGTAATACCGAACAAGCATTAAGAGACTTTACAAAAGCGCTTCAGCTAAATCCTGATCATATATCTTCCTTATACTATCGAGGATGGCTTTATAACCAGTCTGAACGCTTTAATGAAGCAATTAAAGATTTTGATAAACTCATTCAAGTTTTACCTGATTCTCAAGAAGGATATTTTGGCCGAGGATTCGCTTACGGAAACATCCAAAAAGACCGTCAAGCTATGGAGGATTACAAGCAAGTCCTTGAAATAAACCCAAAACATTCTATGGCATTAAATAACATAGGATACACTTATTGCGAAAGAGGAGATTATGATATTGCCCTTGATTATGTGAATAAGGCACTCGAATATGATACAAAAAATTATGCTGCTTGGAGTAGTAGAGCTGAGATTTTTTTCCATCAAGGATTGTATGAAGAATGTATTGATGCTAGTGATTTTGCTTTGGAATTGGCGCCTGATGATGGGTTTATTTATTATTTTCGAGGACGAGCAAATTTTAGATTAGGTAAAACTGATGAAGCGTGCAGTGATTGGAAATTAGCAGCGGACAAGGGGGAATTCAAGGCATTCGACTATATATCAAAGTATTGCAATTAGTACATATTCAAATATCTAGTTAGAATTGTTATGAAACTGTCAATAATGTTATTTGTGTTGATGAACAGTGCATATACTTTAGCTCAAGAAGCTGAAACAATATATGCTCTAAATAAAGGAGTTACAACAAATCAGGTATCGCGATCTAATCCAATTACCTGGGGAGAAACAAAAGATTTTCCACAAGCTTCTTACATAAGAATTAAGAAGAAATCAAATGACACATATTACATCAATACGACAGTTGGTGGAGAGTTCGGGTATGGCCATTGGTTCAAGTATGTGGGAGAGGTGAATGGAGAATACAAATACATTAAAACTGATGGGGATCAAGATGATTTCATTTTCGTAAACTTTCCACTGTCTGAACTCGCAACCTCTAACAAACATGATGAACATATTGTTCTTAAGCTAGTTAATTATAGAACCTCATTTGCATTGTTGTTGAAGTTTTGAACACACCACCCCCTTTCCCAATTTCCCAGCACATATCAATTCTCACTTCTATATTAATATAAATAGCTTATATCCAGATAGTTACAATTAAGAAAATGTATAAACACCTGAATTAAAGCCCCTTACAGCCTCATGCGTAGACTATCTATACCTCACTAGTGCTAGACGTTAGCCAGAGGTGAAGTGCCGCATATGGGGCTAAAAAGGGCCTTAAAACGCATGTATATAATATGTAAGTAACAGAGGGTCAGGGTGTAAGATGATGGTAGATTATTTTGTAGAGGGAATTTGGGGTTGGATTTTAGCAAAGTTCATTGCCGTGCCCAGATTTTCCCTGTCACGTCGTTATGAGTTTTACATATTCGCTGAACTTACCGGCAGAAATAATATCTAAGTACATAACACACCGATGCAACAATAGATTATAACCTTCCTTGCTGTAAGTTTCCCCTGGATTGATCATTTTTGTTAGCTCATTGTAAATCTTTACCGCTATAGGTGATTTGATTCTGAAATTTTCAATAATCCTATTCTTTTCATCTGATGTTAAAAAATCAACATTGTAATCAAGTCGAATCATCTTAACAGACTCCAAAATTGAAACTCCGCTTACTTGCGAATCTGAATCATTTGGTACTTTCTTCGCAATTATCTCACTGATAACTTTAACATCGTCTTCAAAATGTCGAGACAATTCAAATCCCTCAAGTTTTAACCTATCAATTACAGGGATACCAAGTAAAATATCTTGTAGATCACAGGTAATATTATGTCGCAAGTCTTGATATAAATCAAGTTCATAACCGTAACCTTCTTGGACTAATTTCCATGCTACTAAAGAATACCCAACATTGTTTCTTGAAAATGCTTTAGATGTATTAATAATTACAATAGGGTGGGACTCTGACAAATGTAACCAGGATCTCAATTTCGTTGGCTGATAATCAAATCTATATTGGATCTCTGTTACATCGAATGCTGTGAATATTTCATTGGAAATATTGATAATAGCCGGATCATTAATAATATCGGTCAAGTTTTGCTTATTGAGAAGACAACATTTCTTGTATTTTGCATTCTTCCCACAATTGCATCTTTCATTTCTTTCTTGTTTTTGAAATCTTAATGTCCTTCTGGGTTGATCGGTTGTTGGAAGATTTAAACGTATTCCAAAACCAGCTCCATCAGACTTAGACATGAATCGCATTTTGGGATATGGTGAATCTCCATATTCCAAATCCAACTCCCCTCCCTTTATTTCAAAATGACCAGATATTTTTGGCGTTTTTCCTTGTAGATCTTGAAAGTTTGCAATATCGTTACTGCCTATATAAATTGTTTCTCCTTGAATTGATATACCAAATGGGGGATTAACTATTTCCTGTTTTTCTCGGCCTATTGTAATTGACGTGTTTGTAGATCGAACTTGGAAACCATCCCTCTTGTTACCGTCAATGGATTTCCCGTTATATATGAGATTCAAGGTCTGAATTTCGAAGATCCCTGGAGGTATTATCTTAATATGTAAGTCAATATTATATTGAGCACTTCTTACCTTAATACTGTTACCTTTTGCTTCAATATCAAATGAATCAGAACTACCATTCCATTCGTTGTCATCAATCCAGGCAATCCTATTTCCTTCTCTATCATAGAATTGCGCCTTGATTAGTGGTGGTGATTCAACTTCTTCGGGAGGAAAGACAGATAGAATTGGATTGCTATCAATAACTATAATAACGCTAGTTCCGGAAAAAGTAGCATTGCCAAGTCGAAAAATTACGGTAGAGTTTGGATCAAGTAGGAAATTAAACTTTGAGGTTTTAGTTTTCAAAGGAAAGGGATTCTTCCTTTGCTCTTGAATAGATGTCTTTGACCAAATGCCCCGAGTTACATTATCATGACATCTTCCACAGAGTAATCCAATTTTATCACTTTCATGTTTTGTTGCGTCCTTGAACTCTGGTATAATATGTTCATACTGATAAATTGCTGAGCCACATGAAATACAACCGAATCCACATTCTTGACGTATTTTTCGTCTTGTTTCAGCATCTATGTATCGTGAGAGTCCATATTTATTGATTTCTCTCATCTCATATTCGTATCGTATTAAATTTTGACAGAACAC
>Ga0255398_1110_pt1 | contig 12736 bp, 10 predicted proteins | sample ANMaggSeSYBR01K3_FD_182119 | JGI IMG/M metagenome (GOLD analysis project Ga0255398, IMG submission 182119) | Sediment cell enrichment communities from methane seep in Santa Monica Basin, California, United Staets - ANME aggregate JGI... | ecosystem: Environmental > Aquatic > Marine > Cold seeps >...
AATCTTGGATTCAGAAATATGAGGTAAAGTATGACCACCAGATTTGAAAAGATACTGATGGCAGATGGCAGTGTGAAATGTGAAAATGACTGCATCAAACCGACATAGGTGAATGTTACCGTCGCAAAGATCACCACCGGCGCCATGTACTGCGTCAAAGTCGTGGCGAGCTTTGCCGCCTCCTCGCTGAGACCCGGTCCAAATACCGATACGATAGGACCTGGAAAAACAATCAGAATACCACTGACCACAGCAGCGATCGCCATAGCGAAAGAAAGAAAATGACTGGCATACTTGAAGGCTTCTTCTTTGCCTTCCCTATGCATGATCCGATTGAAAATTGGTATGAAAGTCGAAACCACAGCTGCACTGAGAGCGAAATCGAAGAAATTGTTCGGTATTCTGGATGCGACGAAAAAAGCATCCGCCTCATAGGAAATGCCATAGTCGTTCGCAATGAGCATGTCTCTTACCATGCCGAGCATTTTTCCGAAAAGTGTGGTGCCGATCATAATTGCAAGCACACTATACTCTCTAAAATCCTTTTTCATCATATCATTCAACCAACTTCATAAACTCTTCATTATTGAACAGATTCTTCTTAAGGATCAGATCTGAAACCTTAAGGTCCATTTTTATCAATTCCAGTTGTTCCTTCATTGACTCAGTAATCTCTACAGGCTCATAGCTCTTCAGATCATAAAGTCTATCTTCATTGTTGTTGTAATAGTAATCATCTGTGAATATTGAACCGTCTCTCTTGATGGCATATCCCGGTCCTTCAACCAAAAGGGATTCCCCAAGGGTAAGTGGATGTTCAATTCCCATGATGTCTAGAATGGTCGGGAGGATATCCACTTGTCCTCCGGTTTTGGAAATGGTCCCGGTCTCTTCAGATTCCGGCATCACAATCCAAAGCGGCACCTTTTGGATGCTTTCCCATGCGACGTAATGATCACTCAGCCCCAGAAGTCCAGACAGTGGCGCCTTTTGATCTTGATAAAGTCCCGAATGGTCACCATAAATCACGACAATCGTCTCATCCAGTACGCCTTCAGACTCCAGTCTTTCAAATAAGCCTTCGATGGATTCGTCCACGTAGCGCATGCTTTTGAGATAATTGCCTACCTGTGTATTTTCATATTCACCTGTAAACGGCTCATATCCAATGAACGCGTCATAAGGGTGATGACTTGAAAGGGTGACCAGAAAACTGTAAAACGGCTGATTTTGAATGGCTATATCCATAGCCTGTCTGTAAAACGACACATCGCTGATGGCCCAGCCCACAATTTCATCGAGCTCAAAATCTTCCTTGCTGATGAAATCGTCGAATTTGTAATTGTTGTAGACGACCTCACGGTTCCAAAAACTCGCCTGATATCCGTGAAAGCCAGTGTTCTCATAACCTTTGTCCTTTAAAAGTTGCCCAAGTGTGATGAACTTATTGGTCGCATGCAGATAATTCACTGCCCCTACAGGAGCCGGGTGAAGTCCCACATTGAGCAGGAATTCTGCATCCGAAGTATTTCCTGCCGCAACCTGATGATAAATATTTTCAAAGTAAAGGGCTTCCTCTTTCAGCTTGTTCAGAAATGGTGTCACCTGTTCTCCCTCGATTTCGAGGTCGACCACAAATTCCTGCATGGCCTCCACTTGAATGATGACAAGATTCATATCGGTATCATAAAGTGCCTGGACTTCCTGTCCCGACGGCTTTGATGAAAGGAAATTATTTATAGTCTCCAGTTCTGCTTCATCCATAGAGGTACTGGTGAACCATTTGTTTCTTGCAAAATCCACAATATCATAACCATGAAAATAATATACGCCGAGATCCTTTGCGATGTTTTTGCGTTCATAGGCATGGTGCATTCTATTCACATCACTGGCACTCCACTTGAATCCAATAATAGATGCCACCAGTAAGATAGCGATCAATACATTTCGTTTCCAGGAATTCTTTTCCTTTAAAGTCTTTCTGAAATAATACGCATAGGTGATCATAACTGGGATTGTCACTACAAAGACCAGGTCTTTTACGCGGAGTAATGAAAAAGTGCTGCCAGCCACATCATCCATAAAGCCCAGTTGATACAAAATCGGGATAGTCAGAGGAATCCCATAATACCTTCCATAGACCGTATCCGCAAAAAAAACGAATGACACGAGTATGTCCGTGACAATAAGACTGTAAATCGCTTTCCTCTGAAAGATCAGTTTATTTAAAAACACTATAATCAGTGCGCTGAAAGCAAGCAGTACATGGACTCTTCCTATTTTGAATTCGGGACTGAGTCCTATTGAGTAATGCAGGTAAGATGCTTTTACCCATAGTGAGGCAACCACACCGAGTACAAACACGATTTTTATTAAAATTTCGTTATGAATCCATTTCTTCATGTCGCCGATTCTCCGTCATTTATCTAGATTTGTGAACGCTTCGAGTCTATTTTACCATTCCATGGGGTAACATTCTATCTTTATTTTTTTAGTTGACAACGCAACCAATTGTCTCTAGAATAGTTGTAAACGCAACTATTCTGTCATAGAAAGGAATTGATCATGAGTCAAGATCCAAATTGCTTCAAACTCAGCAAATCCATCTCCATGATTTACCGCAACGGGAAAGCTTATATCGACCAGGCCATGAGCCATCACGATATCGGCAGCGGTCAATATATTTTTCTCTTTTATCTTTTTAACCACAATGGGTCAACACAAGATGAAATCAGTAAAGCTCTGGACATGGACAAAGCCACGACAACAAGAGCCCTACAGAAGCTTGAGACAAGCGGTCTTGTGAAACGTGATCGCAACGAGATCGATCACAGAATCAACAATGTCTTCATTACAGATGCGGGCAATGCGCTCAGAAAAGAACTCTATAAAGTTGCCATGGATTGGGACGATATATTGCTTCAAAATCTCAGCGATGAAGAACGCTCTACACTACAAACTCTAATCTGCAAGCTTTCAGACAACTCCAAGGCTTATAGAAAACAGAATAATTGAAACGAGGAAAGATATGTCAAACAACGAATTATTAATGACTGAAAAGATATGGAAACTACTTCTAAAATTCTCCATCCCCGCTATCGTGGGTATGATGGTCAATGCACTTTACAATGTCGTAGACCGCATCTATATTGGATGGCTCGGACCACTTCCTATGACTGGCATCGGTTTGTCACTTCCTATGATGATCCTGATGATGGCTTTTGGTATGCTCATCGGTATCGGTGCGGCTTCAAGAATCTCCATCAGACTGGGAGAAGGACGTCACGAAGATGCTGAGAAAATTCTAGGTAATGCTTTTACCATGCTGATTCTGATCATGGGAAGTGTTATGATCATCGGACTGATCTTTAAAGAACCACTGCTTTACTTATTTGGCGCAAGTCCAGCAACTTATGAATACGCCAATCAGTATATGACTGTTATCCTAATGGGCTCACTTTTTCAAGGCATAGGCTTTGGCCTCAACAATGTCATCCGTGCCGAGGGCAATCCGAAAATTGCCATGTACACCATGCTACTTGGAGCGCTCACAAACATCATTCTCGACCCGATATTCATCTTCGCTTTCGGTCTTGGCATCAGAGGCGCTGCGATTGCAACTATCATATCGCAACTTGTGACGACCATTTGGGTGATGAGATATTTCTTATCCGGAAAGAGCAAATTGAGACTCAAAAAGGAGAATCTCAAACCGAACGCTGCCATAGTGGGTAGCATAGTAGCCATAGGAATGTCGCCATTTTTCATGCAGGTTGCCGCAAGTCTTGTGACCATCATCTCCAACAATGCCCTCAAAGCCAATGGAGGAGATATCGCCATTGGTGCGATGACTGTCATCAACTCACTTGCAATGTTCTTTCTCATGCCGATTTTTGGAATCAATCAAGGCGCTCAACCCATTATCGGATTCAATTATGGTGCCAAACAATATAATCGCGTGAAGGAAGCACTTAAATATGCAATCGCAGGTGGTACAATCATATCGACTTTTGGTTTCATCATGACTCAATTTTTCACAGTGTCCATGATCAAAATGTTCAACGACGATCCTGAGCTGATCAGTGTCGCGACTGTTGGTATGAAAACGTTTCTGGTCATGTTGCCAATCATCGGTTTCCAGATCATCAGCTCAAACTACTTCCAAGCAGTGGGAAAAGCTCCTAAATCCATGTTCCTTGGGTTGCTCAGACAGGTCATAGTCCTTATTCCGATGCTGCTCATTTTGCCTCAGTTCTTTGGACTCATGGGTGTATGGTATGCAGGTCCTACCGCCGATTTGATCGCATCACTGGTCACTGCACTATTTCTTGTTATTGAAATGCGTCATTTGGATGCATCTCATGTTTTACAAACCGCATAGGATATGATATACTTTTTTTCGTACCCCCACCTATAGGGGGTTGGCGAAAGGGGTATGGTATGAATTTGTCTAAATACAGAAGACCTATACAATTTGCATTCAGCGGACTAGTCTTTTATGTAATCTCGGTATTTTCAAATGGACTCGCGATAGTCTTTGGGGTATCCATTGTTCTAGGAGCAGTATTCGGAAAGATGTTCTGTAAGTGGATGTGTCCCATGGGACTAATCATGGAATTCATGACACGAAACATGAGTGAAGATCAATCCAAAACGCACATGTACAATTACTACAAACTTGGTTGTCCAATTTCTTGGGTTCAAGGTTTCCTCAACAAGTACTCACTTTTTAAAATCAAACGCAATGAAGCCACCTGCACATCGTGCGGCCTCTGCGACAAGGCTTGCTACATCTCATCGCTCAATACTTCGATGAGTCTTTACAAAAAAAACAAAGAGACATCTTCTGAAGCTTTCAGCTGTTCAAAGTGCCTCAAATGCATCGATGTCTGTCCAAAAAATAGTCTCGAACTTAAAATGTAAGCGCAAAAACAGCGGGCTCAAATTAATTTGAATCCGCTGTTTTTATTGTAATAAACTTGGTTTACATCTTCTCTGCAATTTCATTGAGATAGACCCAACGCTCCATTTTTTCTTCAAGTGCAATTTCAAGTGCATGTTTTTCACTGAGCAGTTGCTCAAGTGCCTCATAATCTGTTGTAGTCTGTTCTATTAAAGTACTGACGTTACTCAGCTCAATTTCGAGTTTTTCAATCACACTGTCAATCTCATCCCATTCCCTTTGCTCAGCAAAACTGAATTTGACTTTGTCTGAACTGGATTTTGATCTTTCTTTGACTTTGACCTCACTCTTTTCCTTAGGTGCATTAGCTGACTCTGTCGCCTTAAGCTCACTGAAGTAAGCATAGTTGCCCGTATAGCTTACAATTTGGCCATTCCCTTCAAAGACAAAAAGCTTCTCGACGACTTTGTCGAGTAGATAACGGTCGTGGGAGACGATGATCACCGCTCCGGGAAACCCCTCGATATAGTCTTCAAGTACAGTCAAGGTGGAGATATCCAGATCGTTGGTCGGTTCATCAAGCACTAAAATATTGGGCGCCTCCATAAGGATTCTCAGAAGTTGGAGTCTTCTTCGTTCACCACCGGAAAGCTTTCCGATCGGGGTCCACTGGAGTGTCTTGTCGAACAAGAACCTCTCCATCATTTGTGCAGCTGTAATCTTTGATCCGTCCGAGGTCTCTACATATTCCCCGCCTTCTTTTATGAATTCTATGGCGCGCATCTCGGAATCCATGTCTTGATTTTCTTGAGAGAAAAGGCCGATTTTAACGGTCTCTCCTGTATCTACGGTTCCTGTGTCCGGTTTCAGTTTTCCTGTGATGATATTGATCAACGTAGATTTTCCCATACCGTTGGGCCCAAGTATACCAACCCGGTCATCCCTGAGGACGGTATATGTGAAATCCTTGATCAGATGCAGATCTCCGAAACTCTTGGATATGTTTTCAATCTCAATGATCTTTCTACCAAGACGAGTTCCCGCAACAGACATATCCAGTTTTTCCCCTTGCGAGTAATCCAGGCTGTCACTGAGATCATTAAATCTGTCAATTCTAGCCTTTTGTTTGGTCGATCGGGCTTGTGCGCCTCTTCTGATCCAAGCGAGCTCTTTTTTGTACAAATTGCGCTTTTTTGATTCTATGGATACCGAACGTTCCTCACGCTCAATTTTCTTTTCCAGGTAATAATTGTAATTGCCTTCATAAGAGTACAGATTGCCACCGTCGATCTCAATGATCTTGTTCACGACCCTGTCCAAGAAGTAACGATCATGGGTAATCATGAGCAGTGCACCCTTTCTCGATTTGAGATGATTCTCCAGCCAATCGATGGTTTCCGAATCGAGGTGGTTGGTTGGCTCATCGAGAATGAGAATTTCTGCGGGATTGATGAGTGCCGATGCCAGGGCGACGCGTTTACGTTGTCCTCCGGAAAGTGTTCCTACCTTTTGATTGAAATCGTGTATGCCCAGTTTTGTCAGGACTGTTTTCGCCTCACTTTCAAGCGCCCATGCACCAGTTGAATCCATTTCTGCTGTAAGTCTCAAAATAAGATCAGACGATGAGTTTTCATCCGAGATGGCTGCCTCATATCGTCTGACGAGTTGAAGATTCTTCGAATGCCCTTTGAATACTTCTTCAATCACTGTCTGATTTGGGTCAAAATCGATGACCTGAGACAAGTACTCGATGTTCACTTGATTTCCCTTGGTGACTTTTCCTTCATCTGGGGGTTCTACTCCCGCTATTATTTTCAGGAATGTCGATTTTCCAGTGCCGTTGACACCGATGATGCCCACTCTATCTGTATCTTCAAGTCCAAAAGTCACTCCATTCAGAAGCTTTCTTTCGGTATAAGATTTGGTTAAATTTTCTACAGTCAATAAATTCATGTTCTTCACCTTTTCTCAATAATCTTTCATGATTATATCATATTGACACTATAACTGGGTATAAATATCAAATGGGAGGTGACATCAAATGGATCAAGATAATTTGGACCCCTACCTGATCACCATTGAAGAATTCTGGGATAACGAACATTTACACGATATGAAAAACTACATTCAACATCGTGATCTCAACTGTCTGGAACATTCCGTCTTTGTCTCTTATAAAAGTTACCAAATCTGTAAAAAGCTCCGTTGTGATGAAGCTGCCGCAGCCAGAGGTGCACTTTTACACGATTTTTTCCTATACGATTGGCACGAGGAACGTCGCAGTGAAAAACTTCACGGGTTCGCTCATCCTGAAATTGCCCTGGAAAACGCGGAGTCACATTTTGAACTCACTGAAATTGAAAAAGACATCATTTTAAAACATATGTGGCCACTGACACTCAACAAGATTCCCAAGTATAAAGAATCGTTGGTCGTCTCATTGATTGACAAGTATTGTACAGCGGTTGAACTCATCAGTCCCAAAACCAGGGATAAAATCAAAAAACTGACACATTCCATCTCACAAAAAAAGTGAAGCCCTTACCATGACCTTATCATGTGAAGGGCTTTTGCTCTGTAGGATTGATTTTAGTTATAAACCAAGAAACCAATCGTGGATCAAACTGTGTTCCAGCTTTTCTTTTAAGTTCCGCCTTAGCTTCTTCCACAGACATTTTATTCTTATAATGTCGATCATTGATCATTGCATCGTATGCATCCACAATGGCAATGATTCTAGATTCCAGTGGAATCTCCTCACCAGAGATCCCCATCGGATATCCCGTCCCATCCCATCTTTCATGATGATGGAGAATGAAATTTGCAATATCTGCAAAATCATTGACTGAGCTCAGTATTCTATATCCTATTTCTGAGTGCTTCTTGATATCCTCAAATTCCTCAGTTGTCAGTTCAGTTTTTTTATAAAGCAATTCATCATTGATTGCGATTTTTCCGATATCATGCAATAGACCGATGGTCTTCATCGCTTCTACATCGCGTTCAGTGAAATCCAGTGACTTTGCAAAGGCTTTGCAAAGTTTTGCAACATTCTCTGAATGTTCTTTTTCCACCTTGCTCTTGGAATTAATGGTGTCAATGATGATGTCCACCGTTTTTCCCCTCATGTTTGGACCTTCAAGGAGTTTCCTTCTGTACATCATGTCCTCTGCATTATTGAACACTTCCTGGATGTCCTCGTCAGGATTTTTTTTGACATCCCATCCGAACGAAACAGAAAGGTTGACTGAACTCACCTTCACACCAGCTGCTAGCGACTGAATTCTTTCAATCAGTTGCTCGGCATGTGCGTTCTCAATATTCGGAATCAGGATGACAAACTCATCGCCACCGATTCTTGAAATGATCTCATCCGCACGACAGGCTTCCCTAAGTACTTCAGAGACTTTAATGAGCAGCTCATCTCCAACCACATGGCCGAATGAGTCATTGATCAACTTAAGGCCATTAACGTCTGCCATGATGATGCACAATGGATAATTCCTTTCCACATCAAGCCGGTGTAATTCTTCCACAAAAAACCTTCTATTGTAAAGTCCGGTCAATTGGTCGTGATAACTGAGAAACTCCACACGCTCGCGTCTTATTTTATCTTCAGTGATATCTCGAGCGATGGCAATCACTTCATTTGGACCCGACCTTACCATTCTCATCTCAAAGGATAATGTTCCAGTTCCAATTGCCATGTCGTATTCAATATTTTGCATAGATCCTGTTTCCATGACTGTACTAAGTGCAGTCATACTTTTTTTTGCTATTTGGGACGGCAAGACTTCTTCTATTGTCTTTCCGATAAAAACTTCCTTTGGTGCAAACAATTCATGTCCATCTCCATGCTGACAATCTAGAAAAGTGCCGTGGCCATCCAGTGTGAATACAATATCTGGAAGTGCGTTGAGAATCGCCTTATTTTTGTATTCACTCTCCAGAAGATTGAAATTCATTTTCTTTAGAGCCCTTGTCCTCTGTTCCACCATATATCTGAGGAAAAGATTTGTACCAATCAGTAAAATCAATAAGAGAGCTGAAGTTACCAATACCCATTTATAGCGCCTGAAAAAGTACTCTATGCCTCTTTCTTCAAGCGCACTCAGCCACTTCCCATAAATGATATCATATTCTCCAGTCGCCCTAACCAGTTGAAGTCCTCCATTAAGAATATGTATGAGATCCTCGTCACCTTTTCTAACTGCCATAGCATACCCTTGACTGAGAAAACCAAATTCCTGAGCTTTAAGGTCTTTGATGCCATATTCACTCAAAATGTAAAGCCCCGGTGCCTTAAGGACTCCCGCATACTCTACAGTTCCTTCTTCAACCATCATCAGTGCGTCTTTTACTGTCGAAACCTCCAGTAGCTTTATATTCAGTCCGAGACCATCGAGATACTCTGCAACAATATCATCTTTTTGTACTGCTACAGTCTGATCCCTCAGCTCATCAATCGTCGTTAAAAATACACCTTGCTTTGTAAAGATATCCCCGGTCATTGCGCTGTGATCGATTGAAAAGCTATATATACTCTCCCTATCTTCGGAATGAAACATCCCAGATATGACGTCGATTTCACCTTCTTCTAGGGCATCTCTGATTAGATGCCACTCATCGAGTCTGATTTCAACATCATATCCCATGGCATTGCCGACAGCTCTAGCAAGTTCGACATTGTAACCCGTTGGTTCTCCATTTTCATCCAGATAACTGTATGGAGGATAATAGATGTCATCACCAAATATCAATTTTGGACGTGTTACAGCGGATTGTCCCGGCAGCGTCATAACCACAAGACAAATAAAGACCAATAATGCAGTTTTTCCGGTCTTTGTAATCCATCGAATAAACATAAACACCCCTCAAATGAGTATAGTTTTTGATTTTTTACCCTTTTTTGAGGTCATTTAACAGCCTATGGCCAAATCCATTCATCATCTTTTGATTTTCTCTCTCAGTGTGTTGAAGACAAGTGGCAACTTTCTCGTGGTTGCATTTGGATAATTTCGATAGAAACGGGCATATTTCTTACCTTTTTCAATGATTCTGCTGAGCGCCACACGTTCCTCGATTTCATCCATCCAAACTTCGATATTCTCTTCAAACTCATCTATTCGATCGCCGATTTCATCGATGACTTCGCCTATGGAAGCGTGCATCTTAATGACGACAGCACGAAGATTGATGAGTTCTTTGAGTGTGAACGTCGCATCGACCAGCACACCAAAGTAAAACACCGCTACAATAGATCTCAAAACGACAATCGGCACAGCTCTAAAAGCACTTAGAAGTTCAGTGTTCACGAAGTACCAAAGTGCAAACCCTCCAAGCCCCCAAAACGCCGAGACTCCAAGAGCGACACGTCCATGTAGATTAAATGCCCTTTTGGAATAATCCCACCATCTCGCTTTGAACGCCCACTCCATCACAAATGAAGTGACATACTCCCATGCGGATGCCACCACTGCAATATATACGATCGAGGTGACCAAAAATAAAAAGGGTTCTGTGGGTAATACCGGTTCAACGAAACTCATCATAATCATGATGGTTGTCGCTGCGAATCCATAGATCGGTATGATTGGAGCCCTGAGGAATCCCCTGTTGGTGTACCTACCCATTTTGAATGACACATATGTGGTTTCCCAAACCCATCCAATTGCGGCATATGCCATGAACATGCATGCTATATCTAAAAGTGTGTATTTTATGCCCATTATTTATCGTGCCTCCCAAACTGATTTTCTTATTATCACTATAGCAAAAAAATATGAATGGCGACAGGTCGCCATTCATTCTTTTTTTAAATGTTCAATTGTTTTTGTGATCGGATTAAACAAAACTAGCACAATAATAAAATTCGAAACCCCATGTACTATATCAAACGGCAATCCACTGATCCAGTACGGTATCGCGTAACTGATGCCGTAGAAAATCGATTCAAAAAGAGCAAAGAATAGCCCGAATGAAAAACCGTAGATCGACGCCAGTATGGCGAACCCATATTCTGATTTTGTGTGTTTTGAAATAAAATGCGTCAGTAAGATCAACATTGGCCAAATGACATAGTACCCCATGATCCACGTACCAAACCCATACATGAGCACTTCTGTTGTGACAAACACGATTGTGGCAAACATTGCCCGTTTGATTCCAAACATAACCGTGTATACGATCAACAGAAATGTCACAACTTCAACATTTGGCACAACGCTCAGCACCAATTTTCCAGCGGTAAGTGAAGCCGAGAGTATGGCAATCAGGGTGATGTCACTGGCCTTCATTACCAGTTACTCAATTCAAATCGATACACTTCACCATCGACTACCGGCAATTCTTTGACTCCCACTACAGCATCCACTCCATTGACTTTGATGGCATAGAACTCATTTTTCGCTTCATCGGCAGTATATCCCTCAAGTCCAGTGATATATATTCCAAAACTGGCTTCCTCAAACTCAGGTTTGACATCGTCCTGGATTTCCATCAAAAGGTCATAAAGGTATTCAGCGTCCGTATTGAGATCATAAATTTTCTCGATGCCTTGAGATTCGGCAATCACTTCTACAGTGACAGCCTTTTCACCTTCGGTCGCTTGTGGTGCCAAGTACTGATTGTACATAAACAATGACACAAGTGCCACCAATACTACAATGATAATCCACATAACTTTTTTGTTCATGAGTTACTCCTTTGATCGTTTTTTTTTTGCACATAAAAGACTCATTCTCCGGCAATCGGAAAATGAGTCAAGTGTATTGATCCATTTCCATCTCACCCCCAGGAGACGATACTGAATTTTACAGGCAGGTCTACCGGCTAAGCTTCTTCCTCCATTCACCCTTCCCGCTATTGCAGTGGTATGTGAATTTCGTCGGCTATACGGTTGCTGGGACAGCTCGATTACTCGATTCCCTATTAAGTCTTTCGACACCTATTAAAACTATATATTCATTTATTTGGTTCATGTTCATTATAGGGAAATTCCCTCTAAAAAGCAACTATATTTTAAATTTGCTGATCTCATTGCTCAAATGAACTGAAATTTGATTCAAGTTTTGAGCGGATCTTGCGACCTCATCCACGGCGATTGTCTGTTGGTCCATAGATGCTGTCACTTCTTCTGAAGCGGCAGCGGTTTCTTCAGACACTGCAGAAATGTTTTCAATACTGCTGACGATACGTTCTTTATCATCATTGACCTCTCCAACTGATTTTCCAATCGCATTGATATTGTAAGCAATTTGCTCATAAGCATTCTTGATGGTCTCAAATGCATGGATCACACTGGTGACTGCAACATTTTGATTTTTTGAGATCGCCTTGAGTGTGCTCATACTTGAAACGGATTTTGCACCGTCTGTTTGAATGCCTTGGACGATTTCCTTGACTTGCTCTGCAGCATTTGAGGACTGTTCAGCTAGCTTTCTGATTTCATCGGCAACAACTGCGAATCCACGTCCGTGCTCACCAGCTCTAGCTGCTTCGATAGAGGCATTGAGTGCAAGCAGGTTGGTCTGTACGGATATGGCAGAAATGGAATCTAGTATCGTTCCTATTTCAATAGTCCTGTCATTGAGCTGGACAATCACTTTTTCAATTTCCTCATTCGCAGAAATTGATTCTCTGTTCTTGTCGCTCAAATCATTTACGGATTCAAGACCTGTGGAATATGCTTCTCCGGTATTTTTCGCTGACCCCAGCATTTCCTGAGTAACTGAATTGAGCTTAACGAATTTCTCCGATAACGCTCTTGCAATCACTGTACTATTTTCTGCATCCTGTGCTTGATCTTGAGCACCTTTGGCGATATCCTCAACT
>Ga0255398_1111_pt1 | contig 12691 bp, 12 predicted proteins | sample ANMaggSeSYBR01K3_FD_182119 | JGI IMG/M metagenome (GOLD analysis project Ga0255398, IMG submission 182119) | Sediment cell enrichment communities from methane seep in Santa Monica Basin, California, United Staets - ANME aggregate JGI... | ecosystem: Environmental > Aquatic > Marine > Cold seeps >...
TTAAAAGTTAAATTCTTTTGCTTTCTTGATTTTCCTTCTTTAAAAGTAATTGCGTTCTCATATAAATCATTGTCATTAACAATTGCAGGCACTTCAATAAAAAGAGTTCTAAAACGGGAAGGAAGAATTTCTTCAAGCATTAATTTAATGTTAATGGCTTTAGTTGTAAGGTTTTCTTCATAAAACATTAAGTCCAAATTGAAAAAAAAGCAAGCTTTGATTTAGCAAAATACAAAGCATTTATTGAAAAAAATAAAAACTTTTTTGATGCTGACCAAAAAATTGGAGTATTTTCAGTTGGTGTTCTGGTTAGGTTACTTTACAATATTCAAAAAGTAAATTTAGGAAGTACACCTTTTGAGAAAAAACTAAGAGGATATAATCTTAATGCAGAGCTAATGAAAAACATCTATGTAGAAACTCTTGAAAAAATCGGACAATATCAGGGATTTTATGCTTATGGAAATCTTCGGGGTTTCATAAACGAATATTTTGTACTTAAAAGCAACCTGTTAAATAAAATGTCAAACAATGAATTATCATTTTATTTTGTAGCCGGATTGGAATTAGGGAATAAATTTAAAACTGAAAAAGAAAAATAGAAAAAACGAATATCAATAAACAGGTCGCACCTATGGTGCTTATTATTATGTGTCTAAATATTTACTATAAACAGGTCGTCCCTATCGGGACTTTTGATATGTAATTTCATTGATTGAATTATTTTAAAATAATGTACACATCGAAATTTTGTAAACAAAAATGATTAAAAAGGAAATTTATTTGATAAAAAACCACCATAGGTGCAAATTGCAGATAACAAAAATAAATCGCAAAATAAAAAAGCACCATAGGTGCGAACTGTTTATAGCAAAAGGATTAACAATGTAATAATTAGCTCCGTAGGAGCGACCTAAAATTTAGAAATTAAAAAAAATAAAATTTATATTAACCTTAAAAAATTTACAATTATGGCAGAATTAATAAAAAACAGAAGCGAGATATTATTCTTGTACGACATTGAAAATGCAAACCCCAATGGCGACCCTTTAAACGAAAACCGTCCGAGATTTGATTCGGAAAGCGGTAAAGTTATTGTTTCTGATGTCCGGCTAAAACGAACTATCCGTGATTATTGGTACGAATACAAAGGATATGACGGAACTGACGAAAAGGATATTTTTGTTAGAGAAACTGAATATAAGGATGGCGATAAAACTTACATTAAAGATGGGAAAAGAAGAGCAAAAGATTTTTTAGAGAGTAAGGAAAAAGTATTAGAAATGTGTATTGATATTAGGATTTTTGGAGGTGTTATTCCTTTAAAAGATGCTTCAATAACATTAACAGGACCTACTCAATTTCAAATGGGAAAATCGTTGAATAAGGCAGAAATTGCAACAGAACAGGGAACAGGTGCTTTTGCTTCCAGTGATAAGAAATCTCAGGCAACTTTCAGAACCGAATACAAAGTTCCTTATGCTGTTATCGGTTTTAACGGAATTATTAATGAAAAAGCTGCTGCTTATTCAAAAATGACTGAGGACGATAAAAAACTATTATTGGATGGAATTTGGGAAGGAACTAAGAATTTAATTTCCCGTTCAAAATATGGTCAAACTCCTTTGTTGCTTTTGGTTATAAATTACAAAGAACCTTTTTATATTGGAAATCTTAGACAGCGGTTACAACTTAAATATGATGATATTAACGAAATGCAAATAAGAGGTGTTGATGATTACATGATTGATATGACAAAAATTATTGAAGAATTAATGATTAATAAAGATAAAATTGAATCTATTGAATTTAAAGTTGATTCAAGATTGCAACTTTTAAACAAGGGTGAAATAATTAAAAATATAAAGAAAGATGAACTATAAAGAAATTCTCATTTTCGACATATCAAGTGAATATGGGCATTTCAGGAAGTTCAACACAACAACTTCACCATTGACCTATTCAATTCCTACACGAACTGCTGTTGTTGGAATAATAGGAGCAATATTAGGTTTGGAAAGAGAGATAAGCGAGGGGAAATTCAAAGAAGGCACAGAGCCAATTCAGGAAAAATTCTCAAAGAAAAATGCGGATATTGCAATTCAAATTCTCAATCCTGTTAAGAAAGTTAATATTGGTTTTAATCTTTTAAATACTAAAGACTCATTTTTCAATATAAAAAATAGAACTCAAATAGAATTTGAATTATTAAAGGATGCTAAATTTAGAATTTATTTTGCAATGAATGATAAGGATGTTTTTAATGAATTAGCAGAAAAAATTAGAAACCACAAACATCATTTTTCGCCTTATCTTGGTTTAAGTCAATTTACATTAATTGCTGATTTTGTTGATGTTGTTAATGCAGAAATTTTAGAAAATCATTCAGATGAATATATCAAAATAAATTCTGTAGTTAATCTTTCAAAAACTTATGGTGAAAATCCAATTCAATTTGATTATTCTGCAAAATATGCTTCAAATATAATGCCCATGGAAATGAATAAAGATAGAATTATTCAGGAATTTTCAGATGTTCTTATTGAAAAAGATGGAACTGATGGAAAATACATAAATGCTATGGTAAAAGAATATTGTAAGGTTGGGAAGTATAGTAACATTTTATTTTTATAGAAAATGAAAATTTTATCTCACCCTGATAAATTGTTGATTGATCATCTAAAAGAAGTTGCTTTTATATGCAAAAATAATATTGAAGATAAAAAATATAATCTTGGGACAAATTCCTTTAATCATTCAATAATAACAGATTTAGCTTATATTTCAGGGGCAATGCATGATGTTGGCAAAGCAACTACTTTTTTTCAGAATTATATTCGCAATCCAGAAAAGGAAACAACAAGTCTAAAAAATCATGCTTTAATTTCATCGCTTCTTGCAAAAGAAATCGCATTAAAATATTTAAGCAAAAAGCAAATAAATGAAGTTGATAAAAATTTATTCTCTCTTTTTGTTTTTACTGCGGTTAAAAGACATCATGGAAATCTTCAGAATTTTAGTGATGAATTAATTATTAAAAATGAATTGGTTAAGAACTTAATAATTCAAGTTGAAAACATTGATGAAATAGAAGTTCAAAAAATTATTGATGAATTATTAAAGGAATTTGAAATTCAATATCAATGGTCTGATTTTAAAAATTATATTCAAAAAAAAGAATTTGAAGATGAATTGAAGAATTTTGAAATTGAATTTTTCACACTTGGAGAATATGATGATATTAAACCTGAAAAAAAAGCATTTTTATTTTATATTCATCAGTTATTATACAGCAGCTTACTGTTTGCCGATAAATCAGATGTTATTCTGCCAAAAGAAATTAGACCGTCATCAGAAAAAACATTTAAAAATTTAGTTGAAAAATACAGACAGGAGAAAGGGTTTAATAATCCTGAAACAGAAATTGATAATCTAAAAAATGAAGCTTATTCAAGCACAATTGAAAATGTAAACAAAGTTTTTTCACCTGAAAATCATTTGTATTCTATCACCTTGCCAACAGGATTAGGAAAAACAATTTTATCATTTTCAGTAGCTGAAGAAATTAAAAAATTGTTGCCCGACTTAAATTCAAAAATAATTATTAGTATTCCATTTACTTCAATTATTGATCAAAATTTTACAGTTTATGACGAAATTCTTGAACATCCCGATTCACAGGGATTATTAAAACATCATCACCTTGCCGAACCCGAATATAAACTAAATGAAAATATTTTAGACATTAATAAAAGTCAGTTTTTAATTGAAACATGGCAATCCAAGGTTATAGTTACAACCTTTGTTCAAATACTGGAAAGTATTTTTACGAATGACAAATCAAAAATTATGAAATTAGTAAATCTTACGAATTCCATAATAATTCTTGACGAAATACAATCAATTCCATACAATCTTTGGGAACTTATAAGAGTTGCTTTTCAGACACTTGGTAATAAATTCAATTGTTATTTTATTTTAATGTCTGCTACACAGCCATTGATTTTTGAACCGGAAAAGGAAATTAAAGAATTAGTCCCTAATCATAAAAAGTTTTTTGAATATTTTAATCGTACTAAATTAATTAATATTGAAAATGAAATTTCATTTGAAGAATTTACGGATATAGTTTGTGATTATATAGATAGAAATCAACAAAAGGATATTCTTGTTATTCTAAATACAAAGAAATTTTGCCTTGAATGTTTTGAAAAAATTATTGAAAATATTCCAGAAAATATAGCAGATATTTATTATTTATCAACCTTGATAACACCTTTTGAAAGAAAACACATAATTGAGAAAATAAAAGATATTAATTCAAAAAAACAGAAGATAATTGTTTCAACTCAATTGATTGAAGCAGGTGTTGATATTTCTGTTGATACGGTTTTCAGAACTTTTGCACCATTAGATTCAATTATTCAAGCTGCAGGAAGATCAAATAGGTATAATGAAAAATCAAAAATATCAGAAGTATATTTATACAGAATTTCAGAATTAAAAACAGCAACAGGAAAAATATATGGACCTGATTTAATTTTAAAAACAAAAAATATATTTCAGGGAATATCAGAAATTAATGAAAATAAATATCTTTCCTTAATTGAAAAATATTTTCAAGAAGTTAAGATTCAATCTAAAAATGTTTCTTCAAACGAATTAAAAGCATTGCTTAATCTGGATTTTAAAAAGTTAGGAGAATTTCAATATATTGAAGACAGAAAAACCGAATCGATTTTTATTCAGATAAATGCAGACGCAAAAAATATTTGGGATAAATATGAAAAGATTTATTCAAATGATAAATTATCTATTTTTGATAAAAGAGAACAATTTGCCAGAATAAAATCACAATTTTATGATTTTGTAATAAACATTCCAATTCCTTATAATGAGCAAGCAATTAATTTTGATTCTGAGAAAATATTTAACTTTTATTTATCAAGATTAGAACAGCCATCTGCTTTTTATAATTATGAAAAAAATAACTTTAGAAAAAACACCGGATATAATTTTAAAAAAACACATGTATGTTTATAAGAATTTTTCCAGTCCGCTCCTACGGAGCTAAAACCATTCTTTGAATTTGAAACTTCTATAAACAGGACATCCCTACGGGATTTAAAAAATAGATTTTAAAATAAAATTAGCACCGTAGTTGCAAACTGTTTATAGCTTTGAATATAACAATAATATAAATAGGACATCACTACAGGACAAAAAAAAACGAGAACTAATTCTGTAGTCAAATAAGTATCATAGATGGATACCGTCTATTAAAAAATGTTTGTAAAAAATTAGCACCGTAGGTGCAAACTGTTTATAGCATGGAATGTATCATATAAATAATAAGCTCCAGAGGAGCGTCCCAAAAATATAATAATTGTGTAAAATAAATTATCAATAATAAAAATAAAAACATGGCAAACACATACACACAAATCTACATTCATTTTGTTTTTGCAGTAAAAGGAAGATTAAACCTTATACCAAAAAAACATAAAGAAGAATTGCATAAATACATTACAGGAATAACATCAAACCGAAACCAAAAACTTCTTGCAATTAATTGTATGCCCAATCATACACATATCTTTATTGGATTAAAACCAAATATTTGTCCTTCAGACCTAATGAGAGATATAAAATCAGGTTCATCAAAATTTATTAAGGAAAAAAAATGGGTAAAAGGTCGATTTGAATGGCAGGAAGGATTTGGTGGTTTTTCTTATTCTCATTCTCAATTGACAAATGTAATTCAATATATCAACAAACAGGAAGAACATCATAAAAAGAAATCTTTCAAAGAAGAATATTTGGAATTTCTAAGAATATTTAATATTGATTTTGATGAAAAATATTTATTTGATTGGATTGAATAATAGTCCGCTCCTACGGAGCTAAAACCGTTCTTTGAATTTAAAATCATCTATAAACAGAACATCCCTTCGGGATTAAGAAAATAGATTTTTTAAAAAAAAGCACCGTAGGTACATACTGTTTTAAAAAAAATGTTTGCAAAAAATCAGCACCATAGGTGCGCACTGTTTATAGCAAGAAATGAAACAAATAAATAATAAGCTCCAGAGGAGCGACCTAAACAATAGTTTAATCAAATAAAAACAGTACACAAAAATGTACCATACGCTTTTTTGTATGTTAAAAAAATAATTCAAAATAATTATGCAACTCAATCAAACAATAATCCGTTTCCCCGAAATAAAACTCAAAACCCGCGATGCGCACAAACTTCGTGGTTATTTCGGAAATTTATTTAAAGAAAATTCTGCTTTGTTACACAATCATTTCGATGATGGAAGTCTCAGATATAAATATCCGCTTGTACAATACAAAGTGGTTAATAATATCCCTGTTTTGCTTGGCATAAATGAAGGCGGAGAATTACTTATTTCATTGTTTCTGAAAATTTCGGAACTAAATATTGATGGTGTTGTTTTTCCGGTTTATCATAAAAACATCGAAAACAAAAATTATAAAGTTGCAATAGTTGATGATTTGTTCAGCTATGAATTTAAAACTCTTTATATGGGATTAAATCAAAAAAATTATAAAATATATATTGAAGCAAACGAAGCTGATAAAAAACTCTTACTTAAGAAAACTCTTACTGCAAATATTTTAAGCTTTTTTAAAGGTATTGATTATCATGCCGAAGAAAAAATTATGCTCACTGCCGAACTTAATGAAAAACAAACAAAATTTAAAGATAAAAACATGATTGCATTTACCGGTAATTTTACAACAAATGTTTTGTTACCCGATTTTATAGGACTTGGAAAAGCTGTTTCGAGAGGTTTTGGATGTATCGTTAAGAAATAAAACCGGAAATAATTATGATATTTTAAGGCAATAAATGGATATTATTATGGGTCGTACCCAAATAATATCCGATATTATTATGGGTGTTATCAAAATAATATCTAAATTTGCAAATAAACGCTTAAACATAAAACAAGATGTATATACCAAGGATGATTTTTGATGATACTATAAAACATTTTCCTAATAAGGAATTTACAATTATTACAGGAGCAAGACAAACAGGTAAAACAACAATTTTAAAACATTTATTCGATACAATTAAAAAACAAAATAAAAAGGTTTTTTATTTGACTCTGGAAAAAGAGGATGTTTTACAAGAAATAAATAGTAATCCCGAAAATATTTTTCGATATACAGGTAAGATTGCTAATCCTTTATACGAAGGTGTTTCGGAAATAATTTATCTGCTGTTGGATGAGATACAATATGCTGAAAATCCTTCTAATTTTCTAAAATATTTATATGATACATATAGCCCGAATTTAAAAATTATTGCTACAGGTAGCAGCTCATTTTATATTGATAAGAAATTTAAAGATTCACTTATTGGACGAAAACGTTTGTTTCATTTGAAAACTTTGAATTTCGATGAGTTTTTAGTTTTTAAAGATAAAATTGATTTAAAGAATGAATTAGAAAAAATCAGAGAAAGGCAAGAATACAAGTCGGTACGTTATACGGAAATAATGCATTATCTGACTGAATACCTAACTTTTGGAGGCTATCCAAATGTTGTTCTTGCACAATCGGATGAAGAAAAAATTAATGTACTTGAAGAAATCAAAAATTCTTATATAAAACGTGATATATTGGACTCAAAAGTAGAAAACAGGCAGGCTTTTTATAATTTATTAAACATCCTTGCCGGTCAAACCGGTAATTTGTTGAACAAAAATATGCTTTCCAAAAGCCTGAGAATTGATCTTTCTACAGTTGAGAATTATTTATATATAATGCAAAAAAGCTATCATATTGAACTTGTCAGACCTTTTTTTAGAAATATTAAAAAAGAACTTGTCAAAATGCCTAAAGTATATTTTAATGATATAGGATTATTAAACATTTTATTAAACAATTTTCAAGCAATTATTAAAAGGGAAGATAAAGGAAGTTTGCTGGAAAATTATGTATATATACGACTAAGAGAAATATACAAGCAAGATGATATAAAATTTTGGCGGACTGCAAGCGGAAATGAAGTTGACTTTGTGGTTTCTGATACATTTGGAAAAGGAGAGGCATTTGAGGTTAAATTTAATGCAAGTTTGTTAGCAAAATCAAAATACAAATTATTCAGAAATACTTATCCTGAATATCCATTAAATATTATTCAGTTTGATTTTAGTATAGACCCTATGATTACTTCAGTTTTAAAATTACAATAATATGCAACTATATATAAACACTTATGGAGCTTACGTTCACATAAAAGATGAAATGTTCGAAATCCGTATCAAAAAAGACAAAGAGATTGAAAAACATCATTATTCTGCTAAAAAAGTAAAAAGTATTATTATCTCGCTTGGTGCTGCTTTAAGTTCAGATGCTGTAAAACTTGCAGTTGAAAACAACATTGATATTGTTTTTGCCGACTGGAATGGTTTTCCTTACGGAAGAGTGTGGCACAGCAAATTGGGTAGCACGACAAAAATCCGTAAAGAACAACTAAAAGCAAGTCTTAATGAAATAGGTTTAAAATGGATCAAAGAATGGATTTCGGTAAAAATTATCAACCAAACCGATTTCATTAAAAACCTGAAAAAACACAGGCAAACAAAAACCGAATTTTTGAATGACAAAATTGAAAAACTTCAGAATCTTGAAATATCTTTAATAAAACTAAATGCTAATTGTGTTGCAGATATTGCCGGAACTATCAGGGGAATAGAGGGTACAGCAGGGCGTTTATATTTTGAAACCCTAAGCTATGTTTTGCCCGATGAATATAAATTCAAAGGTAGGAGCAGCCGTCCTGCCAAAGACCCATTCAATACTTTTTTAAACTATTCTTATGGTGTCTTGTATAGTAAAATTGAAAAAGCATTAATAATTGCCGGCCTTGATCCATATCTCGGATTTCTTCATCGTGATGATTACAACCAACTTAGCTTTGTTTTCGATTTTATTGAACCTTATAGAATTTATGCAGATACTGTCGTGTTTCGTTTGTTTTCGGCAAAAAAAGCAAATCAAAAACATACAGATAAAATTACAAGAGGATATTACCTTAATAAAGAAGGTAAAGAGCTACTTATTAAGGCATTTAATAATTATTTTGAAGAAGATACAATCAGATATAAAGGACGAAACCAAACCCGTAGCAATGCTATTCAGATGGATGCACACAGTTTTGCAAATAGTTTAATAAAGTGAGGTAGTGAAATGGTGAATTGGTGAGGTGGTGAATTGGTGAGGTGGTGAATTGGTGAGGTGGTGAATTGGTGAGGTGGTGAATTGGTGAGGTGGTGAAATTTGATAATAAATATTATTTTAATAAATACAAAAACTAAGAAACGTGAATGATTTTAATGAGAAATTTAGAAAAAGAACAAAAAAATTTGTACTTGATATTATATCATTATATAGAAAATTACCAAAAACCGAAGAAGCGAGAATAATAGGCAGACAGATTTTACGAAGTGGATCTTCTGTAGGCTCAAATTTTAGAGCAGCGACCAGAGCACGGTCAAAAAATGAATATTATGCAAAAATGTGTATAGTAGTTGAAGAAACCGATGAGACAGTTTTTTGGCTGGAAATAATTGAGGAAGCAAAAATTTTATCAAAAAAAGAACTTGAGGAAATAGCGAATGAAGCAAATGAACTTCTATCAATATTTGCAAAAACTAAGAAAACTTTAAAAAATAATAAATAACTCACAAAATCACAAATTCACAAAATCACCAACTATGATAGTTTGGGTAATGTATGATATTGAAAACGACAAGGCAAGACGAAAAATTGCAAAAACTTGTAAGCTTGCCGGCTTATACAGAGTGCAGTATTCTGTGTTTCTCGGCACACTTAATGCGAACGAAAAAGACAGTTTACAATTAGAAATTGAAGACTTGATTAATGAAGAAGTTGACAAAGTTTATATTTTTCCAATGAATAAAACCGAGTTGCAACAAACGGCATTGCTCGGACAAGCATTTGATAAAAAGTTAGTAACGGATGAAATTAGAGAATTATTTTTTTGAAAAATGACAATAACACCTTCACATATAATTGAATATTTGTTTTGCCCCCGATATACCTATTTTGAATATGTATTGGCAATCCCGCAGCATGAAGAAAAATATTATAAAGTTAGGAAAGGACGGATGATACACGATGCCAAAACCGAACAAAATAAAGAATATTTAAGAAAACGAATAGGTGCAAAGGAAAAATACATGAAGCAATATCTTACTAATGATTTACTTAGAGGCGAAGTTGATGAAGTTTTATTATTGGAAGATAACACAATGACACCACTTGATTATAAATTCGCTTATTATGATAACAAAATTTATGAAACATACAAAACACAGTTGTATTGTTATGCGTGGCTAATTGAAGACAATTTCGATAAACCTGTGAATAAAGGATACCTGGTTTATACAAGAAGCAGAAACAAATTGGTTGAAATACCGATTTTTGATAAAGATAAAAAATATGTAAAAAAATGTGCAAATGAAATTTTTGAAATTATTCAGAAAAATTTTTTTCCGAAAGCAACGAAATATAAAAAAAGATGTGTAACTTGCACCTATAAAAATATTTGTGTGAAATAGTATGTTTCCGCCTATTAATTTATAAAATGAACCTAAAAAATAACTTTAAACTATTTAAAAATCAATGTGTTTTGTTTACGGAAAATTAATAAAAACAATGAAAATATGTTCTTTGACATCTTGTAAAATCACTTTTTATCACATAATAAATAAGCTTCAAATAATTGCAATTTATATAATTAGACAAAACAACGAGTTATTTATCAATATCCAAAACAACAAGGATTGAAACGAACACAATATCGCACAGGTGCAGATTACAAATGGTGTTATTTATCAATATCCAAAACAACAAGGATTGAAACGAAAAAGCAACGCAAGCAGAATTAAAGCAATTGTTTGTTATTTATCAATATCCAAAACAACAAGGATTGAAACTGAATACGTGGTATAATGTAATTGAAAATAAAGCAGTTATTTATCAATATCCAAAACAACAAGGATTGAAACATATATAATCCTAATTGGTATAATCACGATTCATCAGTTATTTATCAATATCCAAAACAACAAGGATTGAAACGAATATTACATACGGAGTGTCGTAGTAATTCACGAAGGTTATTTATCAATATCCAAAACAACAAGGATTGAAACCATAATATTTTTCTTGTTGAACATAATAATCATGCAGTTATTTATCAATATCCAAAACAACAAGGATTGAAACTCAAATTCGTTGAAATCTTTGAACAATAAGCCTTTTGTTATTTATCAATATCCAAAACAACAAGGATTGAAACTTCAGGATAAGTTTTTGTACTTCACGGCCCCCGAAATAGTTATTTATCAATATCCAAAACAACAAGGATTGAAACTTTCGATATTGCTTATAATATCATTAATGACCGGTCAGTTATTTATCAATATCCAAAACAACAAGGATTGAAACTAAATTCTTCGATTACAGGTACTGGCAATTTTTCGAGGTTATTTATCAATATCCAAAACAACAAGGATTGAAACCAAAATACATAAACACACAATGTACCTCATTGAACAGTTATTTATCAATATCCAAAACAACAAGGATTGAAACGCTATTCACTTAGATACTTTGCAAGCACACGATACAGTTATTTATCAATATCCAAAACAACAAGGATTGAAACTTCTGTAAGAAAAACGATAAGGGAAAAAATAATTAGTTATTTATCAATATCCAAAACAACAAGGATTGAAACACAAAATATAAAACACTTTCAAAAAAAAGGAGGTTAGTTATTTATCAATATCCAAAACAACAAGGATTGAAACCACGAAGTATGAAGGCATTACAATAAGCACTGATTGTTATTTATCAATATCCAAAACAACAAGGATTGAAACGACGGAACTGTTTTAAAAACCTCTTTAGGCTTGCAGGTTATTTATCAATATCCAAAACAACAAGGATTGAAACTAAACTCAATCCTTAAACCTCAAAACAATGAAAAAAGTTATTTATCAATATCCAAAACAACAAGGATTGAAACCCGGATCAGAAGTATTAATGAAACAATTTGAAAAATGTTATTTATCAATATCCAAAACAACAAGGATTGAAACAAGTTAAGGGCCAATTAAGATTATTTGAAATAAATTGTTATTTATCAATATCCAAAACAACAAGGATTGAAACAATTTCTTAACCGATTCCTTAACAGAGTGATGTAATGTTATTTATCAATATCCAAAACAACAAGGATTGAAACTTACATTGTGGTTGTTTGGTTGGCAGGTTGCCTGAAAAAGTTATTTATCAATATCCAAAACAACAAGGATTGAAACTATAATCCTGTTGTTCCCACAGGCTTGGTTAATTCGTTATTTATCAATATCCAAAACAACAAGGATTGAAACATGAAGCTTTTGGTTGAATAAAGCAACAAAGATGATGTTATTTATCAATATCCAAAACAACAAGGATTGAAACTAAGCTTCTTGGCGTTCGGATAGTTCGAGGCGTTGCGTTATTTATCAATATCCAAAACAACAAGGATTGAAACTCAAGTTTTTTCTCTAACCAAGCAATGTGAGAACTTAAATGTTATTTATCAATATCCAAAACAACAAGGATTGAAACTATA
>Ga0255398_1113_pt1 | contig 12539 bp, 11 predicted proteins | sample ANMaggSeSYBR01K3_FD_182119 | JGI IMG/M metagenome (GOLD analysis project Ga0255398, IMG submission 182119) | Sediment cell enrichment communities from methane seep in Santa Monica Basin, California, United Staets - ANME aggregate JGI... | ecosystem: Environmental > Aquatic > Marine > Cold seeps >...
CAAAGCTTTTTCTGATTTGTTGACTTTTAAAGGGGAAAGCGTAGGTCAAACTTATGTGCTTTTTGATGAGGCGATGCCATCAAAGAAAAAGACCGCCAAGAATTTTACTGCAAGAAAACTTCAAGAGCTCATTATTGAGAAGGGAAAAGTTGTCTATAAATTTCCCACACTTGATGAAATCAGACAATACTGTCAAAGTGAAATCAATAAATTATGGGATGGTCTCTTGAGATTTGAGACACCTGACCAGTACTATGTCAACTTGTCATTCGATCTTTGGAATGAAAAAAGATCACAGATAGAAGAGAACTACACAAAGCTTGAATCGTCATCAAATTAGGAGGGATTATGTTTAAGAAAAAGGTAAAAAAAGAAATTCCCACACTTGAGATTCAGACAGATGATACAAATAACTTAGTTGAATCACGTTCACAGGCAGAAGAAATTGAATACTTATCTAAGATCAATAGTCTACTTAAGTTTGTCACTGAACTCGACTATATCAAGGATATGTTGATTGGAGTCAACAAACAGGCCAGTATGATTGAGAATGTTGCATCTGGAAGTGAAGAGATGACAGCATCTATAGAGGACATCTCACATTTTGTTCAGGATTCCTCAGAGAAGGCAGGGAATTCCATTAAAGTTGCCAATCATTCTCTCAAAGATATCGATCAAGCTTTTGAAGAAATTGTTTATAGTTTTGAAGAATCGAAAAAAGTACAAGCAACGATGGTCAATGTTAAAGAGGAAGCAGAAAAAATAAATCAGATGGTAACGATCATCAAAGGCGTTGCTGACCAAACCAATCTATTGGCACTCAATGCTTCCATAGAGGCAGCAAGAGCAGGTGAACATGGAAGAGGTTTTGCGGTTGTAGCGGATGAAATAAAAAAACTGGCTGAAAACACAAAGCAGCAAGTTGAGTATATCAGAGCCACTGTTGATCGGTTGACACTTGAAATCGGAAGTACAAGTAAGGCTCTTGAGGATTCGAATACTTCTTTTCAAAAGGGTAAGGAACACCTCACTGAGGCTGTTGGTGCATTGGATGCTTTACAAACCGATCTCAATCACATCAATGGTACTTTTGTGGAAATCAGCGCCAATATTCAGGAACAAACTGCCGCTTCTGAAGAAATGTCCAGTGCAGTCACTGTGATCAATGAGGAGACCAAATCGCTGCATAAGGAAACAGAAAAGACAGGAAGAGCAATAAACTCCATATCAACCATGATCAACGATATACGTATGGAACTGATCAAAAAAGGCTATGATCTGGACATCAACACACAAATAGAAGTCTGCATGACGGATCATCTGGTTTGGAGATGGCGTGTATATAATATGATCTTGGGGTATGAGACATTATCCGAACAAGAAGTCGGAACCCACCATACTTGCCGTTTGGGGAAATGGTGCGATAACACGCATTTTGATGATCCTGGAATGTGTGATACCATCAAGCAAATGGAAAAACCACATGAAGAGTTGCACGATTATGCAAAAAAAGCAATTCGTGCCTATAATAATGGGAACACTGAGCTTGCCGAAAAGATTTTAATTGATATCGATCATTCTTCCGGAAGGGTTATAGAGAATCTCAAGAAAATGAAAAAAATCAATAGGAAAAATGGTAAATGATCATATGAAGAGAATTGATGAAAGAAAGACAATGTTTGCTCGAATGAATTATAAAGTTGGTTCTCGCGAGTACGATGATTATTATAAAAACAATATGGAACAAAAAGATCAGGATAATGAACTCAGAGAACTGCCCAATATTGGAGGAGAAGGAACAGCTACTTACCATCCTGTTCATTCACCACTCGCAGATGCGGGTTTTGGATTTTTAGCTGATATAAAGCATCTCGCAAGTGGATCTGTCAATCCCCAAAAAACCATAATTGATCCGGTTGAAGCCACTGAAAAACTTAAAAAGTTTGCCAGATATTTCGGTGCGTCTCTGGTCGGAATTTCAGAAATGAAAGAAGGTCATTATTATAGCCATCGCGGGCGACAACCAGAAAACTATGGTGAACCAGTGAATGAATTTCATAAGTTTGGACTTGTGTTTGCTGTGGAAATGAACAAGGAGATGATCAACCGAGCTCCGCAGATGGAAGAGATGATTGAAGTCACAAAAGGGTATGTAAGTGCAGCAATCATTGGCATGTGGCTGAGTTATTACATTAGAGAACTCGGGTATGATGCCAGAAACCATATGGATGGTAATTACCTTGTGGTTGCACCGCTTGTGGCACAAGATGCAGGTTTAGGCGAGATTGGAAGGACTGGAATTCTAATCACAAAGCCGTATGGCTCAAGAGTACGACTCGGGGTGGTCACAACAGACATGCCACTTGTTGCTGATGAGTTTTCCGGTTTTGGTGTTCCTGAATTTTGTGAGCTCTGTGGGAAATGTGTAAAAACATGTCCTGGAAAGGCTATCCCAGCGGAGAATAGAAAAATGATTGATGGAGTGCTAAGGTGGCAAATTATTCAGGAAAGCTGCTATGGTATGTGGCGTAGACTTGGAACTGATTGTGGCATATGTATTTCAGCTTGTCCTTTCAGTCAAGAAATTCCACAGGAGCAAATAGATCGGATGAAAGGTTCTCCTGACACAATGAAAAAAATTTTAAAAGAACATGAGGAAAAACATGGTATCAGACCTTATACAAGGCAGCCACTGGATATTTTGAAATAAGTAAAGGTTGGGATTAGCCCAACCTTAGACTGTAGACAAACGTCCAAATCCATCGTTACTGGATAAAACCCAGTTCAGTTACGAAAGTAAAGGTTGGTATTATACCAACCTTTTTCCATAGTAAAAATAACTTGTTATGTTATCGACGTTCGAAGATTCTGATACAAACTCATCAATACTTTGGAAGCCAATATTTGATATGGCTTTTTTTATTTGCTCATGATCAATTTTTATTTTTCGATCAGCTTCTACTTTCGGAATATGATAAAAATGTAGCTCAGATTCATGATTGAGTAGAGGTACAACCTCATCGAGTAAAGAATATTGTTCCATCATAGTACTCATTATTGGTGCCTGAAATGTCAAACATCATATCCACTATTGAAGGTTTTATTGGAATGGATTTAAAATCAGCACAGATGAACAAAACTTTGAATTTAGGTGCATTGCGTTCAAGTACTTTTTTAAGCCAGTTCAACGCTTTGGGATTGGAATCTACTGCTATGTATGTACTTGTTGATGGAAATGAATCAAGAAAATGCCTCATGAAAAATCCATGTCCTGGTCCAAGTTCCATAGCAATGCCATCAGAGATGGAATCGAATGAGACGTTCTTTTTCGTCCATTCGAGTGCATTGAATAAATTTCTCATATAATCCACATCAGTTGTCGATATATAATCATCGACGAAGCCATCGTGAAGGGAGTTGATGTTCTCTTCAGAATGAATACCATCTCCCATAAAAATTCCATCAATTACCACATATGTATGATTTGACTCACAAGATAATCGTCCTGTTATGATCTGACCATTCTCAACATTTCCATCGAGAAAGTTAAGTGTTTTCTTGCATTTCGGGCAACTGAAGTATTGCAGACTCTCAAGTGGCAATCCAAGAGTAATCTTTTGTACAGTGTTCTCAGAGGAGTATATATTTCCAAGCAAGTGGATCAGTTTTGTCCTCATGTGGTCCAATCTTTGGATTTCAAGATTTATGTGATCAAGTTTGTTCTCAAAATAAGAGCGGTAAGACATTTTCTTCTCGTATTTCGTCAGTTGACCAATTCGATGGTACAGCAATAGGGACAAAATTTCAGAAAGCGAGAAACCAATAGATTTCAGCCTGTTGATTTCCTCAAAATCCGATTGGCATTTTGAATCGAATTCATACTCCTCATTATCTTTTTCAGGAAGTAAGAGTCCCATATCCACATAATGCCTGATAGTGTCGATACTTATTTGATTGTGTTTGGCAAAGGATCCGATGTTCATTTCATCCTCCATATGTATTATTAAATATTTAGTTCAGCCACATTAAGGGACTTTGGTCTCTTGACTGTGGTTTGGTCATAGTGTTAAAATATCAATTAGCACCTGAATCCATTATACGGGGAGAATAAAGTGAATGATAATTAAAATTAAATTAAGTTTTTTGAAAACAATCCTGTTTTTGATTATAGGAATACTCGTAATGGGGAATATCACCCTTTCTCATGCAACATCAGAAGCTGAGAATGTCAATGTTTTGATGACACTGGACTCTGAATGGGCGATGATCAACTCTGAGCCATTCAAATTGGAGCAAGCTCCAATTATTATCGGTGGAAGGACAATGGTGCCGCTTCGCTTTATAACGGAGGCTTTAGGTCTTGATATCACTTGGGAACCTGAAACGAGAAGTGTTCTTGTTGAAAAGGACGAAAATTTAATAAGACTTTTCATAGATAGCCATAAGGCTGAATTAAATGGTAAAACCATTGAAGTGGAAGTGCCTCCGACGATTTTGAATGGAAGGACGCTTGTCCCGGTGAGATTTGTAAGTGAAGTGCTTGGATATGCCGTCGGTTGGGAAGGTCTTAAAAGTGAAGTTACAATCACTGGATCAAAACCATCCACTGGAATTGAAATAAAGCCGGAAACAAGTATCGAAAATGATTACGCATATGAAGTGCTACGCCTTGTGAATATTGAAAGACAAAAGGTTGGTATATCATCTTTGAATATGTCCAGTAGATTGCTTGAAGTGGCAACAGTAAAATCACAGGATATCGTGGATCATGATTATTTTTCTCATACTTCACCTACATTTGGCGGATTACGTGAATTGCTGGAGTTTCATTCCATAACATACACAAGAGCAGGAGAGAATTTGGCCACTGGACAAAAAACTCCTGAGGCTGTTGTCAATGCTTGGATGAATTCCGAAGGGCATCGAGCCAACATCATGAATCCAGCATTCAATAATATCGGAATTGGAATAGTTGCCGGCGGAAAGTATGGTGGTTATACCTGGACACAGCTTTTCACAAATTAAAGGCTCTACAACTCAAATAAGGACTCATCATTTCTCTACTTGAAGTGTTGAGTCCGTTTTTGTGGTATAATCAAATATACGCGATAAAATAGAAAGAGGTTATTAAATGGAACAGATAGAGAGTTTCAAGGATTATCCGCTGGATAATCAAATCAAAAGGGCAATTAGCGAGCTCGGGTTTCAAAAACCACTCGAGGTACAAGTTAAAACAATCCCAATGATTTTAGAGGGTAAAGATTTAATTGTAAAATCACAGACAGGTAGTGGAAAGACAGCAGCCTTTTCTATTCCTCTTTGCGAGAAAACCGATGTTGAACTAGATCGGCCACAGGTCCTAATCCTGACACCAACCAGAGAGTTGACTGTACAAGTCAAAGATGATATCTCCGAGATCGGTAAATATACGGGACTTAAGTTTTGTGCATTGTTTGGTAAACAACCCATGGAACTTCAAAGGAAGGAACTCAAGCAAAATCCTCATGTGATTGTGGCGACTCCAGGTAGAATGATGGATCATATCCTTAACAAAAATGTCAAACTTCAAGACATCAAATATCTTGTCATAGATGAAGCCGATGAAATGTTCTTGATGGGTTTCAAAGAGCAAATTGAAACCATTATAAAAAAATTACCAACGGATCGTGTCACATTGTTATTTTCTGCCACAATGCCAGAAGAAGTGAAAATATTGAGCAAGATGTACATGAAAAATCCTGAAAGCATTGAAATTGAGTCAGAAGTTCTCAATATAGACAAAATTGAGCAAATCTATTATGCGGTCGATGGTCTGAAAAAAGTCGATTTCATGAAAAAAATGATTCGACATGAACAACCTGAGAAAACTATCATATTCTGTAATACACAGGAGCAGGTCGACAATCTTTTTGCTATCATGAGAAAGTGGAATCATTCTGTTTGCGCTGTCCATGGGGGCATGGATCAGGGTATGCGTATGGAAATGTTGAAAGGATTCAAAAGAAGTGTCTATAAAATTTTGATAGCCACCGATTTGGCAGCCAGGGGATTACATGTCAAAGACATTACACATGTCATCAATTATGGGGTTCCATTTGATCATGAAAATTATATTCATAGAATCGGAAGAACGGGACGTGTGGATCAAAAAGGTATTGCTATCACTCTGGTAATTCCAAGTGAGATGAGTCGTTTTGAAGAACTTCAGAAATTTTTAGGATATACGATTCCTTGCAAGGGCGGTCATATTGATAAACTCGCCAAGACCTCTGTAAGAAAGAAAGTTGAGCAGAGTACAGGAAGAAGAAGATATAAAGATGAGATGAAAAAAGGGCAAGCCGTATCATTGACAATCAATGCAGGTATGGCAAACAGTCCACTCAAACCTAAAGATATCCTTTCTGTTTTGCGAAGCATTCCCGGACTGACTACGGAAGATATCGGCAAAATTGATATGATGGACAAAATCACCAAAGTGAGCATTGCAGGTGGTAAAGAAAGACTTGTCATAAAAGGGCTGGAGACTAAAAAAATAAAAGGTAAAACCTATCGCGCCAAAAAAGGATAAATAACAGTATATAAATAAGTCCGGTAAACTCATTAATTGAGAATACCGGACTTTGTAATTGAAATCATCGTTCAGCTTTACTGACACGTCTCATTCGACCTTTGATTGTTCTATTTTGAAGTTCCTTATATACAAGTTCACCTTTGTTGTTGAGAATCTCCACAAAAGTGGAAATATCAAGTATGTTGATAATCCCTATATCCGAAGCTTCCACTCCGTCGATGCCACATAGAGTTCCAACGATATCAACAGCTCTCATTTTAGTCTTTTTTCCTGCATTGATATGAAGTTTCAAAATACTTTCGTTTAAGAGTGAACCTCTGGAGTCTTTGACTTCAGGGGTTTGATTTGATTTCTCGTTGAATGCCTCTTCAAGATCTGAAATCATTTCAGAATCGGGTTTCACACCAAGTTCAATCTCATTACCGAGGTATTCATGCAGATCTGATAGATTTTTCTTTTCTGAAGGCGTCACAAAAGTAATGGCTTTTCCTTTATTTCCAATTCTGCCAGTTCGACCGATACGGTGCACGTAGTATTCATTGGTGTTTGGAACATCGTAGTTGACGACCAAACTGATCTGATCGATGTCGATTCCCCTTGCTGCAACATCAGTAGCAACCAAATATCGGAATTTTGCCTTCTTGAACGCATCCATGACTTCAAGTCTATGCGATTGCTCCATGCCACCATGGATTCTATCACATGAATATCCAAGTTCATCAAGATAATCATGAACGTCCTCCACTTTCAGTTGTGTGTTGCAGAATATGATTGAGCTGTCAGGATTTTCAACAATCAATAGGTCTTTCAGCAATTCCTTTTTTTGATTTTCGTTTAGATCATAACGGATTTGTTCTATACGGTCCGATGCTTTCTCTTGATTTTCAAGTGTGATGTGGACTGGGTCTTTCATATATTTTTCACATAATTTTCGAATATCCTCTGGTATTGTTGCGGAAAGTACAATTGTCAGGTGATCATCAGGTATTGCGCGGAGCAAAGTTTCAACTTGATCGACAAAACCCATTTGGAGCATTTCATCTGCCTCATCAATTACAAGGTATTTTATTTTGGATAAATTCAGCGTGCCACGTTCCATATGATCTATTAATCTGCCAGGAGTGCCTACAACAACGTGTGTTTTTTGCTTCAGTTCTTTTTCTTGAAAGCGAAACGGGGATTTTCCAAATACTGCAGAAACCTTAATCCTTTTAAATCTTCCTATATTAAAGAAATCTTCTTTTACTTGTATGGCAAGTTCTCTTGTAGGAGTGATGACTAAGACCTGTGCTTGATTCTCTTCCCAATCCAGCTTCTCACAAAGTGGAATCGCAAAAGATGCGGTCTTGCCACTTCCGGTTTCGGAACTGACGATTATATCTTTTTTATCCAGGATCAGGGGAATCACTTGCTGTTGGACATCAGTAGGTGTTTTGAAATTCAAAAGCTCTATGGCTTTCAATAAATCTGTGCTTAAATCAAAATCTTTAAATTGTTTGTGTATCATACTCAGCTCTTTTCTAATAATGGGTGTCAAGCAGCAACTACTAAGTATACGACAAATATTTGATTTGCGCCACATTTAAATTATATATTGATGAAAAAAGAGGGTATATATAAATTGGGAGGTGATATCATGAATAAAACAATTCATGAACTCATCAATATGAAATCAAGGAAAGAGGAACTGGAGATTGAAATGGGCAATAGAAGAGTAGAAGACTCTCATTTGGCTTCCATTCAGAAACGGCATATTGAAGAGGATGCAAGAAGAAACATGGATCCTGAAATCATGCTCGATGCAGTGAATGAAAAAATCAGAGAAGATGAACGTCGTATTAGAAAACAACATTAATCTTAGTCGAGACCACATTTGTGGTCTTTTTTTATTGTCGATTTTCTTATCTGGCACTTAATGCAATTATGTATTAAAATAGATAGGGGGTCTAAACAATGGAGCTAATGGGAAACAAATATTTTGATAGAAAAGCTATCTCAAAGATATGGAGGTTGGCTTGGCCTGTTATGGTGGGTCAGCTTCTTCATACGGTCCTTGTGATTGCAGATATGTGGTTTATTGCGAGACTCGGAAGTGTTGAAGCAGCTGCAGCTGGAACAGGAACATCACTTTTAGGTGTCATTCAGGTATTACCCGCACTTGTATCGGCGGGAGCAATCGCACTGGTTGCACGCTTTACAGGAGCAAATGATCAAGAAAATATTAAACGAATCACCTCGAACAGTATTATTTTGTCCATTTTTACTGGGATCACGGTCATGATCATCAGCACCATTTTTATCGATCAACTTTTGATGATCTTTGGGGATGCAGATATTCTGGTAATGGACATGGCAAAGAAATACGTTGTTATCGGACTCATAGGATTACCATTTTTCTTCTATAATGCAACGACAAGGTCGGTAGTACAGGCGACAGGTGATACAAAAAATCCGGTTATAATTTTCATCCTGGCAAATATAATCAATATTGTCCTTGATTATTATTTTATTATGGTTCTCGGCAAAGGTATAGAAGGCGCAGCTATTGCAACTGTTATTGCTGAGGTCGTAGCATTTTCACTCATGAGTCTGCTGGTATTCAGAAATATATATAAAGGACAATTACAGGAACTGATTGCTGCTATAACCTTTGAAAAAGATGTGGCGATTCGGATCCTAAGAATTGGTGGATTTGCGGTCATGCAAATGATTACAAGACCTTTTACAGGACTCATCATGTTCAGACTTGTTTTGGCACAAGGCGTTGAAGCTGGTGCTGCGTTTGGAATTGGTGGCCGGATGTTCAACTTCGTCTTTATATTTTTGGCGGGCTTAGGGACTGCAATGTCAGTCATGGTTGGGCAGAGTCTTGGTAGGCATGATGAGGAAGGTGTCGATCTTCTCATTAAACAAGGATTGGTGCTTGCCACGATCAATATGATTATTTTCGCCATTCCATTCTATATTTTTCCAAAGCTGTTGATAGGAGCTTTCATAGGGGATGCAGAGGTCATTCAAATTGGAGCGAATTATTTGAGGATCACTTATACAGGTGTTTTGCTGGCAGTATTTTCAACAGTATTCGGATCTGCTTTTTCTGGAGCAGGAGATACTTTTCCTCCAATGATCGCATCACTGATTGGAAACTGGATGGTCAAAATTCCGCTGGCTTATATATTGACAAGATTTTTTAACTTATCCGCAAATGGCGTTTGGCTGGCGATTGCCATATCTGTAGTCGCCGAAGCAGCGGTGATGGGATTTTGGTTTAAAAAAGGCAAGTGGAAAGAGAAAAACATTTAGTGCTTTCGCCTGAGAATGGATATTTGCATTTCTCGAACTCGCTTTTCGTCTATACTATAATTCTTATAGGAGATGCTGGATAAGACAAAAGCCAATAAACCACCAAGTGACAGTAGTGTCCCTAGAAGGAATAATGTGGTCCGTCCTTGTACGGGTAGATTCGAATCAAATCTAATTAGATCAAGGACTACTCCGAGAACGAGAACGGCAAGTGATTGAGAAAACTTATATCCAAAATTCAACATTCCGAAATAAACCCCTTCATTTCTATTTCCTGTATTGAATTCTTGCTGATCCACTGTATCTGCGAGCATGGAAAGTGGAATGGAAAATAAGCCACTGGTGCCAAAACCCACGATAATCGCATAAATCAGAAGGTATAGAAAGTTCACATGAATAAGATCCATTCGAATCACAAAAAAGAATAAAATCAAACATGCGGTCATGCAGACTTTCAGTCCTGTTATAACCGCTCTTTTTTTGTCGATTTTTCGTGCAAGTGCAATCCAAAAAGGTTGACTCGCTATACTGAAGAAAAATTGGACACCAAAAATAATTCCAATCTCATAATTGCTCATATTGAAAGTATAAGTAAAAGTATGTAACCCAACAACACTAACAATCGCACTGGCCAAGTTGGTATACATATAGCCGAAAAAAACATGTCTGAAATCGTTATCCTGTAAACTGTACTTTGATTCTCTGATAAAATTTCCAAGTGATAAAGTGCCATGAACGTCACCTGCATGTTCACCAAAATCAATGAATCGTTTGGTGCTGATGTGAGTTGTAATGCCAGTAATCAGCATGATGATTGAAGACATGACAGCGATATTTCTATAGGCTATAGGATTGAGTTGCCCAATTGGATATGATGGGGTGGGTTTGAAAAAGATAAACATGCAAACTGCAGTCACCATTACAAGAGCAATCAAAAAAAACACGGTTTTTATACCTTGTATTTTTGAGCGTTCATGATAATCGTTACTCAGTTCCGCGCCAAGTGCATTGTAGGGGGTGATGAAAATTGTGATGAAGGTTTTTATAATCAATATGCTGGAGAGAATCCATACAAATTTCACAAGATTGGTGGCATCTGGACTGACCTGCCAAAGTACCAAATTGGAGAGTACAATGCCTATGGTTCCGATACCAATATAGAGATGACGCTTGCCATAACTTGAGTAGGTGTGATCTGAAAGATAACCCATAACAGGATCACTGACGGCATCCCAAATGACACTTAAAGCGAATACCAATCCAACGATAGATCCCGGCAATTTCAATAAGACTGTGGCATAAAAAACAAAATAGGAAGTCAACATTTGTGTAATGAAGCCGTATCCAAAAAAACCTGTACCATAACCTGTCATTTCAAGGAGAGTGACTTTGTGACTTCGTCGATTACTTTGCAGTGCATCAATAATTACAGACATAGGCTTCCCCCAATATTCAAATGTTTCGTATAATTAACATTATATAGTAGAGTTCCTTATTGATAAAGAGAAATGTTGTTTATGTTTCGGTCAGCATCATGTATGATGTAATTAGATGAAGAAAAATTTGAAATAATGAACTGGAGGAAGAAATGCTGAAAAAATGTGAAAAATGCGGACGATTCTTTGGTGATGAAGTCGGTGGTAATGTATGTACGGCGTGCAGATTATCCACAAGAAATTTCAAGAGCTCAGGCGATCCCGAAAGAGATAAATATACTGCCGCAAGAGAACTTGTGTATGACAATCCCGACATTTCACCACAAGGCATAATAGATATTATGCTTGAGATGGGAATTGATATATCACTTCGAGATATCATGAAGTACGTTGATGAAGGAAGATTGACACTGAACACAGCCAAAGTTGGGAATCATTGTTACAGTTGTGGCACAAAAATTCCAATTGGGAAATATTGTGAGCGATGCAGAACCAAACAGGAGCTTCAAAAGAGGGCTGAAAAATCAAATGAAAAGCCGGATAATGATTTTCATACTGAACATAGAGTAAAAATGCACATCACTGACAAATCCAAGTAGGGGGCACTATGAAGTCCTATGCCAACGAAAAGCCTAAACATGTAAGACGATTGATATCAGAAGAAAAAATTACGGGTCCGACTTCTGGTATGTGTAATGGATTCGCACAAGCGAATTTAGTCATATTGCCTAAAAAATATTCTGAAGAGTTCAAACACTTTGCAAATCTCAACAACAAGGCCTGCCCAGTACTGGAAATTATAGAAAATGGTAATAAATACACAACAGATTTGGCGGATCATGCCAATATTGCCAGTGAGTTGCCGAAATATTGGATTTACAGGAATGGAAAATTTCAAAAGGAAACCACAAATATTGAAGCCTATTGGCAAGAAGATTTTGTAAGTTTCTTGATCGGATGCAGTTTTACTTTTGAAGCAGCCCTCATGGCTGCAGGAATTGAAGTCAGGCATATAACGACAAATAGTAATGTTCCTATGTATAAAACAGGTATCATGACTATACCGTTTGGTAAATTCTCTGGACCAATGGTAGTCAGTATGAGACCAATCAGAAAGGACCAAATAGACCAAACGATTTTAATCACATCCGAATATCCTGAAGTTCATGGAGCACCTATTCATATTGGGAATCCTGAACAAATTGGAATAATGGATTTGAATAGCCCAG
>Ga0255398_1114_pt1 | contig 12524 bp, 9 predicted proteins | sample ANMaggSeSYBR01K3_FD_182119 | JGI IMG/M metagenome (GOLD analysis project Ga0255398, IMG submission 182119) | Sediment cell enrichment communities from methane seep in Santa Monica Basin, California, United Staets - ANME aggregate JGI... | ecosystem: Environmental > Aquatic > Marine > Cold seeps >...
GGTGAATTTCTTCATACAAAACTGGAGCAAACTCCTGTCAACCATGAAAATCTCAGCGTCATCGAAGGTTCCACACCTTCCACCATCGTACTTTCAGATCCCACTTATAATAATGGTCATGGGGAAAGGATATTTATCAATAACATTGGGGCATCATGGAATTTCGGACCACAGGACCTGGATGAACGGTTCTTTGAATCTGATATCGTTGTTTTCGGAGGAACTGCACTGGTTCCTGGTCTGCACGATGGTCTTACAGAGCTTCTGGAACGGTCAAAAGCAAAGGGATGCATTACAATTGTCAATACGGTTTATGATTTTCGAAGTGAACTTCAGAAACCGGGGCAGCGATGGCATCTGGGAAAAACAGATGATAGTTACCAGTACATTGATCTGCTGATCATGGACCGGGAGGAAGCCCTCCATCTGAGTGGAGAAACGGGTGTATTTGAAGCAGGTAAATTCTTCACTGAAAAGGGCGTATCCTCACTGATCATTACCAATGGTACAGAAAATACTGCCTGTTACTCAGATGGAAGGTTGTTCCAACCGGTATCCCACGAGAATTTCCCGGTTTCAGCTGATCTGATCCACGACTTGAAGGATTTCCGGGGAGGAGATACTACAGGATGTGGCGATAACTTTGTGGGAGGAGTACTGGCATCCATGGCCTGGCAATTGAAGAAAGAAAATGAAAAGCTGGACCTGGCGGAATGCATCTCATGGGGCACAGTCTCCGGAGGATATTGTTGTTTTCATGTGGGCGGCACTCTTATTGAGATGGAACCGGGTGAGAAGCTTGAGCTGATCCAGCCATATTTTGATCGCTATAATACCCAGATCAATGGCTGATAGAAACATTGTCATATTCGGAGCAGGCAAGATCGGAAGATCTTTTATAGGACAGCTCTTTGGGAAGGCCGGTTATGAGGTTGTGTTTGTGGATATGGATAGATCACTGGTCCGGGAACTGAACCGGCGCAGGGAATACAATGTGGTTATCAAGGGCCCTGATCTGGAGGAAAGGCTTGTTATAAAAAACGTCTCTGCCATCCATGCAGAAGAGAGAAATGCGGTAATAAATGCCATTGGGAATGCGGATATCATGGCCGTATCAGTCGGGAAAACAGCATTACCAGCCATTGCATCAGCGGTTGCAGAAGGACTTATGGAAAGAGAAAAGCAATCACAAGGAAGGATCCTGGATATCATCCTGGCTGAAAACATGCGATCTGCAGCAGACTTTTTTCGTGAAAAACTCAGGCAAGCATTACCTCCATCCTACCCGCTATATGACCAGGTAGGTCTGGTAGAGACCAGCATCGGTAAAATGGTGCCCATCATGACTGTCCGGGACCTGCAGGAAGACCCGTTGCAGGTTTTTGCTGAACCCTACAACACACTGATTCTTGATAAAAAGGGTTTCAAAGGTGGTATTCCTGATATCAAAGAGTTTGCCTTGAAGGAGAACATGAGCGCCTGGGTAGACCGGAAAGCCTTTATCCATAACCTGGGCCATGCCACCGCAGCCTATTATGGGTATCTGAAATATCCCGGGGCCAGGTTCATTTACGAAGTGCTGGCAGATCAGGACATATATCTTTTCACACATGATGTAATGCAAGAGGCAGCACAGGTCCTGTCAGCAACATACCAGGACGAATTCAGCATGGACGGTCTTACACATCACATCGATGATCTGTTAACAAGGTTCCAGAACCGAAGCCTGGGAGACACAGTGTTCAGGGTGGGTCACGATCTCCAACGCAAACTCGGAAAAGACGACCGGTTCCTGGGTATCATCCGGATGGCCATGCGGGCAAACAAACCATATGGTATGATCCTTGACGCCATGACCATGGGTTTCTGTTTCAGGGCCGGTGATGAAAGGGGGGAAATGTTTCCCGGTGATATGGAATTCCATCTGGCCTGGAAACAGGATCCTGACAGCATGCTGAACAAGGTGTGCGGATTGACAATAAAAGATGATGCTACACTGATCCAACGGTTGAAGCAACACTATAAAAGAATCATAGCGGATTGATGGTAATTCTTCACAAAATCAGTGGTAACCTTACTATATCGGCACTCCTCCTGGTTAACCTTCTCATCATTACAGGGATCAGTGCCTATTCCCAGGGATTTATGGTCTCGGGGAAGATCGAGGATATTGTATCCGGAATGCCCATCCCAGATGCAACTTTGTATATTAACGGAACATCAAAGGGTACCATTACAGGACTGGACGGCGGTTTCAAATTGTCTGAAGTGGTATTGCCCTGTGAACTCATCATTTCCCATGTGAGTTATGAGTTGAAGAAAATTCCTCTTCAGGATGCATCCAGTCTCGAGAACCTGTGGTTTGGACTGGATCAAAAGTTGGTCATTCTTGAAGAGGTTACAGTGATCCATGAACGGTTGAGAAAAGAGTACCTCAGAAGATTCAAAACTTGGTTCCTGGGAAGGGATTACGAAAAATACAATGCCGACATCATCAATGACAGTGTCCTTATTTTCAGCATTTATGATAATGAACAGTTCTCGGTCTACGCCAATGAACCCATCATTGTGGATCTGCCTGCCACGGGCTACTCTCTGAAGGTTGACCTTGTTAAATTCGATCTCCAGTATGAAGAGGAGTTATGGGGTTACCACTGTTCTATCCTGGGCTTTTATTACTTTAATCCCATCGATCCGGAAACACACAGACAACAGCGAATCATTGCACGCAATCGAACTGAACACTATTATAATTCGATCATGCATTTCTGCAGGTCCCTCTACCATAACAGCCTGGCTGAGAATGGATATGTATTTGAAAGAGACTGTTTTCGCGAGGAAAATGAATCATCGGAGAGTGAATTCAAACCCGACTTCATTGCTTCCTACGGTTCAGATCCATATGGAAACCAGCAATTGTTACTCACACAATTTGCATGTAAAAAGTTCAGGATCACATTCAATTACAATGCCCGGAACAGGCCTGTCGATCTGACCTACCTGGATTCCAACCCAACCCGGTTGGAATGGTCCGGACTACGCTTCCTCAGCGATTCCATTCATATTTATCCATCCGGCAGGATTCCCGACAATTCGATACTCTTCAGTAAGTCCATCAGCAGGAAAGGTGTGGCATCCATGCTACCGGAAGATTATATCCCTTCCATGCAGTAGATCAATCCATTCCTTTTCTAATCTCTTCCATGATTGCACGAACATTTGCAATCCGTGTTTCCAGGCCCTCTTTATACCGCCAGGCATTCAGATCACTGCGGTCATTGGGATGGGCTATTTCCTTTTCTATTTCCTGGAGATATTCCTCGTTCTGATCAAGGTAATGGGGCGCTGTAAGCGGATTGAGGAATCCATCCCCGTTCATGGTAATATAAACCGGTGTGGTATGAGCAGGGAAAAAATCAACATATACCTTGCCCTGATAATCGATCTGAAATAGAATGGATCGGAGTTCATAGTTTTATCCATTTTTTATAGTCTTTATAACGCTCTCCCGGATTACAATCATCAGACTGACTTGAGAAGCAGCTCCTCTGCCTCCACAGACCACAATCCGTCGTAACGGTCACAAATATCGGCCATATCACTGAACAGCTGGTTATTCCTTCCCAGCTCCCTGAAATCAGAAATCGCTGTGAGAGGCATATCCAGGTGGGTATATATTAATTTCTTTCCACCTGGTATATTCGGTAGATCCAGCGTTGCTTCCGGAACGACATTCAAACCGCCGATATGGGTAATCAGGCCGGATGGATCCAGTCCCTTCTCCATCATCTCAAGCGATTCTTTGATATCATCCGTGTTTCCACCGCTTGTACCAACAATGTGGGTAAAGGCGTAGTGGACATTATAGAAGTTCAACTTGGCACTGAACTGAGGATCAGCAGGTCCTGCAAAGAAGTTCAGGCAACCGTCAAATGCCAGGAGCTGATCGGCCTGCTCGATCACCTGGCTCACCGGTGCAAATACAAATACATCGTTAAACCCGTTTCCTCCTGTCAGGGATTTCATGTATTTAACAGGACCCTCCAAATTTGAGGTATTGACATAATGCAGGTCAATCCCCTTGCTTTTAGCTAATTCCGGAGAATAGAGATGGGCTGCCCTGTCCAGGCGAACCTGGTCGATATCGGTCACCACCATAACAGAAGGTTTGCGATCCTCACGATGGATCACATAATTGATGGCAGCCAGCCCCATGGGCCCCACACCCGCAAGAATGGCCAGTTTCCCATCCTCGACAATTTCCATATCATGTACATAGGTACCCGGTTTGATATGATAATTGGCATGCATGGCACCGATTACGCAGGATAAAGGTTCTGCCATGGAAGCCGGAAAATAACCCGGACCGTTATATTTCAACAGACATCCAAGCTCCATAACTTCATTGGGAATGACCACATAGGTGGCATCCCCGCCCAGGAAACGGTAAGAATAACCCGGAGCACCTAATACACCTACCGGTCCGTCTTCATAACTCAATGCCGGTTGTATGGCAAATTTATCACCCGGTTTGAACCGGACCTGCCACTTTGCTCCTACCTCTAGGATTTCACCTGCAAATTCATGTCCGATGATCACCGGATTTTCAGCTGTATCATCAGGTATGCGCTTATGGTCGGTCCCCTGGATGGCGGCTTTATAAGAAGACATGCACAAGCTGTCACTAACTACCTTTGCAAGTATCTCATCATTGCCAATTGCAGGCAAATCAAATTCGTCGATTCTTAAATCTTTCTTTCCGTGTACTCTTACTGCTTTTGTCTTCATACGATGGATATCATTTAATACAATTATGCGCTCATTCTCATGACAAAAGCGCTAGAAGCTCCTGTGGATGCTGAATAAAACTGTGTCCGTTTTGAGCAGCAAATTCCAGCCTGCCGTATCCCCAGGTTACTCCTACAGGCACCATGCCGGCAGCCCGTGCTGTATTTAGATCACCCAGGGAATCTCCTACAAAAAGGATCCGGTCCACCACAATATTCATTATCCCGGCAATCTCAAGTGCTGCTGCCGGATCTGGTTTCCTGGGTACATGCTCCCGTTGTCCGAACACCGGATTGAAATCCCAGTCAGACAGGTAATATTCAGTTACCCTTTCTGTAAGACGATGTGGTTTGTTGGAAAGGATCGAAAGCTTTACACCCCGGTCAGTCAGTTCATCCAGCATTTGTGGGATTCCGTCATACACCCTGCTTTTATGATGCAGGTTCCTGTCGTAAAGCTCTTTGAATTCAGTAATATAGCCTTGCAATTGCTCAGTAGTTATATCTGGCACAAGGGCATTTTCAACAAATTTCGCGGCCCCTTTACCAATCCACTTCAAATAATCGGAGGTTGAATGTTCCGGAAATCCATGCCGTTTCAGCATGACATTGGCAGCATCCCCAATGTCCTCTATGGTATGTACCAACGTCCCGTCCAGGTCAAATATGATACCTTCAATATCCATCCTAAAGATCTAGCTTAGCATTACCTGTCCGCCGGTTACCGCTATGGCCTGACCGGTTTCATATTCCTGGTCAATCACATACTTAATGGCCTTTACCACATCCTCAATGCGGCAACCGCGTCCGGCAGGTACCATCGATTCATAATGACGCTTTACATCATCGATTGTTTTTGCACCGGGTACTTTTCCGGCATGAAGGTACTGAATAAAAAGTCCTTTTTCAGGATCGGACCACAGCGGGCCTTCAAAGAAGTTTCCCGGACAAATGGCATTCACCTTGATTCGGTCGCCCATCAACTCTTTGGCAAAGGATTGGGTAAGGCCAATTCCTGCAAACTTACTTCCGGCATAGGCGAAATTCTTTTTACTTCCTTCCAGACCAGATTTTGAGTTGATCTGGACAATATCTCCATAATTCCCGGGACCAAACCGATTCTGTTGTTTCATAACAGGTGTTGCGGCCTTCACACAATTAAAGTAGCCGTTGTAATTTACCCTTGTAACAAAATCAAAGTTGTCAGTATCCATCTCCTCTATACCCCCCGCCTTCAAAACACCTGCATTGCTGATCATTACATCCAGTCCGCTGAATTCGAGTACAGTTTCATAAACAGCATTGCATACAGACTCATGGTCAGTCACATCGGTCTTCACAAAATAAGCCCTGTTGGGTCTCTTCCGCCCATTCAATTCACCGGCAACCGCCAAACCGGCTTCTTCATTAATATCCAGAAGCACCACATTGGCCCCTTCAGCAAACAACTGCCTGGCAATTCCTTCCCCATATCCCATAGCTCCCCCGGTAATGGCAATGATCCTGTTGTATAACTGCTTCTTGATTTGAGGTACCGGGACTGATTCCGGAAGGTTTGCTCCCCTACTCTCTTTTCTTACAGTGCCCAGTTTCTGCTCCACTTTCGACTTATTGGCCGATAGACCCAACAGTCCAAGGTTCTCTATAAAAAGATATTCCCCTATATCGTCCTTTGCTTTTTGAATTTCATCGAGCACCTTGCCGGGTGCGCCCCTGAAAACAGAAACAGTGCGTCCAAGCCTGACTGAAATCTTTTCAGGATTTGTCTCAATGAGTTGATCCAGAGGCACAAAACTTCCGCTTTTTAATGAATTTCCGGACTTAATCATCCGAATGGCGGGGATCAATTCTAAAATGGTGTCTTTGTTTGAATCCATAATCTGTATATGACTGGATTTATAATGACTTACTTGAAAATGAAAGATGATATGTGTCGAAATAATATTGGAAAATGGCCTGTCCCAGCCTCTCCATCTCATCACGGGTTCCGGGTTTGTAATTTTTGCCTTCACGAGCAACCATATATTGATGAGCAGCTACATAGGCAGCTCCATTGAACGAGATTTGCATCAGGCTTTCATCAAGCGGAACATCATCTTTACAACTCACTGTAATGGGTATCATGGCCGTTGTATTGTGTTCGGTCCCGAAGGAAACGACAAACCCATGGTTATAAAAGTATTCCGCATACTCCTTCAGCTTCTCTAACTGATTTCTCAACGGGATGAATTCAATGGAATGGAATTCCCTGCTTTCCAGCACTTCAAGCAATTGCTCTTTTCCGTTCTCAAATTCGGTGATCTGTCCACCAGCACCATCCAGGAGCAATGGATAGGTAGGAATTCCTCCGGCATCCCTGATTATATCAACAATTTCCTCCAGGGGAAGGAATGCTTTGTCATCTTCCGGTACAAAGGCAGGTGCTCCCGATTTCAATAATTTCGATCTCAGTTCGTCCTCTATCCCTGCAATATCTGCTCTTTTCTTCTCAGATGACCTACCCCCATAGATACTTTTAAGCAATTCGTAGAACTCCAGGTCACTGCCTGACTTCTCCTCCAGTTTCAAGCGCATCATTTTCGCCACATGCCTTTCACGCAACAAATTCATGGCCTGTTTATCCATAATCTCTTTTACCGATAGGGAAATACCAACCTCCTGCTTCGCCAGCCACTCATTGAGCAACTCAATCATTATGGATACCTGCCTGTTGCTCTCCTCCACCACACTGTCCAGTTTCTGCTGCTGTTTTCCTGGTAAAACACCTGGAAAAGCAAGTCCCTTACCACTGATATAGGTTCTGCCGGGATTACCGGGATCATTCACCCTGATGTCATTCTCCTGGTCTTCCTTGCTGATACCGATGAGTTCGATATTCAGCAACGGGAATACCGCATGATCCATGCAAGCCTCTATAAACTCCCTATATCCGTCGGTAACATAGAAATCATTGATCCCCAATATCCTCACATCTTCACCCACAGCCAATCGAACCGCTCCAGCTACACTTTCAAAAGCACTGAATGAATAGGGTGTGTGGATGTGATTATTGATCTTTAAAGGGACATTCATCTTCTCGTTTGAGAAGGATTTCAACAGCTGATCCCTTTCAGGAAATTGATTCAGAAAGCTCATTCAGCGAAATCGTTAATGGGGTTAAACACCCAGTTTACTTCTGCGTACTTGTTCACTGGCTGTATAATTATTGGTTGTTTTATGATCCTTTAAAGGAACGATCTTTTCATGGATGGCATCCAGGATCCACGATGCCTGCGGGAAGAAATAATCTTCCAGTTCGTAGGCCGGGGTGATCCAGTTCCGGGAACCCACCACAACCGGTGGAGCATCCAGGTCATCAAACCCCAGTTCAGTAATGTTCTGTGCCATATCCTTCACGTATGATCCGCGCTCACTTGCATCACTGACCAGCAAAATCCGGCCAGTCTTCTTTAATGACTCAAGAACCAGGTTATAATTGAAAGGCACCAGTGAACGGGCATCAATGATTTCAGCCGATAATCCGTACTTCTTCTGCAGCAGATCAGCTGCCTCCATGGCCCTGTAAAGCGTAGCCCCAATGGTCAGGATGGTAATGTCCTCTCCCGGCCGCTTGATATCCGGTTCTCCAAGTGGGATCTCATAATATCCTTCAGGAACACCATCGGTATGAAACTCTTCGCCAATACCATACAGGCGCTGGCTCTCAAAATAAATCACCGGATCGGTACCCTGCAATGCTGTATTCATTAATCCTTTGGCATCATAAGGGGTCGCCGGGAATACCACTTTTATTCCGGGAATATGTGCCACCAGGGATGACCAGTCCTGTGAGTGCTGTGCGCCATACTTAGAACCCACAGAAACCCTTAATACAACCGGCATTTGTATCAAATTACCACTCATGGCCTGCCACTTGGGAAGCTGGTTAAAAACCTCGTCACCAGAGCGGCCCAGGAAATCGCAGTACATGATTTCAGGGATCACCCTTCCGCCACACATACCATATCCTATGGCGGTACCCACTATGGCTCCTTCCGAGATGGGTGAATTGAAAAGCTTGTGATATGGCAAGGCTTCAGTAAGTCCACGGTATACTGCGAAGGCCCCTCCCCAATCTCGGTTCTCCTCCCCATATGCAACCAGGGTCGGGTCCTTATAGAACCTGTCTGCAACGGCCTCGAAGATCCCGTCACGGAACTGATATTGTTTCATGGCCGAGTAAGGTTTTCCTTTTTCGTCGAATGCATACCTCTGTTTCTTTGCTATCTGTTTCACCCTGGGATTCTCTTCAAGAGCCATGAGTGTGTCCGGGGTGCCCTCTTCCATGCGATCTACCGATTTATTGGAAAACATCATCTCCCCGATCATTTCCGGATATGCTACCATGTCCATCCTGGGCGAAACCTGATCATCGATGGATAGTTTGAAGGAGCCCATGATCAATTCATCAGTCTCTTTCTTGATCTGGTCCAGGACAGATTGATCCGCAATGCCGGCTTCAATAAGCTCATTTCCATAAGATACAATGGAATCAACGGATTCCCATGCTTCAATCTCTTCTTTGGAACGGTATGAGGATGAATCGGAAGGTGAATGGCCGCTGAAACGATAGGTGAGCACATCCAGGAATATGGGGCCCTTCTTTTCTTCCAGCAATTGCATCTTCCTTTCATAGGCATCAATCACTGCAAGTGGATTGTATCCATCTACCCTTTCTGTGTACATGTTCTCCCGGTTTAGTGCAGCACCTACCCTGGCAGCAATAGTATATCCCATGGTTTCACCACAGGTCTGGCCTCCCATGCCATACTGGTTATTCATAATGTTGAAGATAATAGGCAGACCGCCTTTCATATCGCCTTCCCATAATTCCTTGTATTGGTCCATGTTTGCAAAGGTCAATCCTTCCCAGACAGGTCCGCAACCCAGCGATGCGTCGCCTATATTGGCTACTACAATTCCTGATTTCCGGTTCACCTTTTTATAAAGGGCTGCTCCCACTGCAATATCACCCGAGCCACCAACGATGGCATTGTTGGGATAGATCCCGAAGGGTGTAAAAAAAGCATGCATGGAACCGCCAAGTCCTTTATTGAAACCTGTTTCACGGGCAAAGATTTCTGCCAGGGTACCATATGTAAGGAATTTAAGAGCAAGTGATTTCATGTCACCCTTATGTCCCTTTTCCACAATAGAGAGAATATGGCCATCAAAAAATGTTTTCATGGTCTCATAGAGCCTGTTATCATCCAGTTTCTGGATGGCAGAAAGTCCTTTTGCCAGGATCTCTCCGTGTGACCTGTGGGATCCGAAAATATAATCGTCAATATCCAGTTTATAGGCCATACCCACTGCTGCTGCTTCCTGTCCGATTGAAAGGTGTGCCGGTCCCGGATGTGCATAGGATACCCCGTTGTACTCCTCCTTTGTCTTGATCAGGTTCAACATGGTTTCAAATTCCCGGATAATCAGCATATCCCTGTAAATTCTGATCAGGTCGTCTTTTGAAAATCTTGATAATTCCTCCTTCAACGTTTTGTCGTAGGTATTGACCGGAATCGATCCCAATTTTAAGGTTTTGGATTTTCGTAAATCCGCCGGATTGATAAATTGTGTCTTAGGCATTTTCTTTTGAATTTATTGTCTTATCTATTTTATTGATTTAATCAAAGTAACTCCGGTGAAAGTTTTTCAATCTGATTCTTGATCTCGGCCAGGAACTGTGTGGCCGGTCCCCCGTCTATCGCCCTGTGGTCATAGGTGAGTGAAAGGCCCATATAAGGCTGAAAACCAAAGGACCCATCTTCCAACACGGTTGGGCGCAAAATTATGGTATTTACACCCAGGATGGCCACCTGTGGCAGATTGATAACCGGGGTAAACATTTCCACACCATAGTTACCCAGGTTGGAAACTGTAAATGTGGCAGCTTCCGGAACAAGCAAGTCAGGTGAAATAGCTCCCTTTTTGGAGGTTTCGGCAAGCTCCTTCAGCTGCGAGGAAAGACCCGGTAAAGAGAGGTCATCTGCATGAAGCAATGCCGGCACCATCAGTCCCCTGTCGGTATCAACAGCTAATCCCATATTCACCTTGTTAAACTTGCGTATAATCCCATCCAGGAAATGAGCATTGGCCCCGGGGTATACTTTGAGTGCACGGATAACAGCGTAACACACCATGTCGTTCAGTGTGATATTGTAGGTATATCCGTTATTCATTCTGTTCTTGACTTCCTTTCGCAATTGCAACATCCGCGATGCATTGGCACTGAGGTGGTGGGTCAGTTGGGCTGAATTCTGCAGAGAGCGGTGCATGGCACCGGCAATGATTTTGCGAACATTTGACAGGGGTTCATCGGTATAGTTTCCTGTTGATATACCAGCATGACCTTGAGCAACCTGTGAGGATTCCAACAGCTCTTTGGAGGTGATCTTTCCATAGGGGGTTTTTCCTTCACCCGGAACTACAAGTCCTTCTCCTTCCAATTTTTTCTGAGCCAGCGGAGTAAGACGCTTCCCATTTATTATCTCTTCCAGGATATCCCGTTCTATGATTCTCCCACCCGGTCCGCTTCCGGCAATGGATTCAACAACCACACGCCTTTCTTTAGCCAGCTTCCTGGCCCTTGGAGATATGGCTACCCTTCCATTGCCTGCTGGTTGCACAGGAACCTGCTGCTGTTCAATTACCCCGGTATCTTCCTCAACCGATATTTCCGCTGCAACAGGCTTTTCCATTGCAACAGGCTCTTCATCAACAGCACTTCCTCCCGAACGAAATTCCTCAATAGATTCCCCTTCAGCACCTATCACAGCCGTGTTTACCAGTACAGGGACTTCGGCTCCCTCTTCAAAAAAACGAGCCAGCAGTATACCATCTGCCTGAGCCTCCTCTTCAAAGGACGCTTTGTCGGTTTCGTATGCAAACAACAGGTCCCCCCGGGCAACCTGGTCTCCAACATGCTTAAACCATTCTGTGAGAATACAACTTTCAACCGATTGCCCCTGCTTGGGCATAATTACTGCAGTAGCCATTTCACTTGATTATAAGTTCATAATTCCTAACCCTTCCTAACCTTCTAACCCACTAACTATATCTTACTTGTCTATACAAGTGCAAATATACTACTAATTTATCTATTTTGAAAAGAAAAAGGTATTAGCGTAATATATTAATGTTATCTTATTGTTATAGTGCCTATTAACTAATATCGAATTGATAATATTTTGACAATTAGAAACCATTACCTATATTTACAACTTCATTTATTAATATATACAAATCGGAATCACGCTTCCCATGGCAATCAAAGAGTGACCTGTTCTCCAATGTCCTGGAGGTAAAGCGGGGCCAGGATTTTTTGCTCTCCTCCCTTGACCTGGATCTGGTAATGTTTTCTGAGAATCTCAAAGAGTGACCTGTTCTCCAATGTCCTGGAGGTAAAGCGGGGCAGGTTCAGGTTGGGGATCATGGTGATGTCGTAGAACACTGGAATATCATTTATCAGACGCAACCGCTCCATATAGATGCACCCCATGCTTTTTTCATTTTCGTTGATCTCATACCCGAAGGCATGTTCCCAGCTTTTAATCCTTGGCTTAACAATTATATGGGTGGTCAGATTATCCTGGCCTATGGCCGATGTAGTCCCGGTTAATGAGAGTATACCAATGCCCTTGGGTTGCCCCTGAACAATGCTGCCCTTGCCCTGGTGACGTATGATGAATCCGTCATTTA
>Ga0255398_1116_pt1 | contig 12399 bp, 9 predicted proteins | sample ANMaggSeSYBR01K3_FD_182119 | JGI IMG/M metagenome (GOLD analysis project Ga0255398, IMG submission 182119) | Sediment cell enrichment communities from methane seep in Santa Monica Basin, California, United Staets - ANME aggregate JGI... | ecosystem: Environmental > Aquatic > Marine > Cold seeps >...
TGAATGTGCTTATAATGAAGGTTGTTACTATTATCATGAATTTTGCTCCAATCGGTATATTTGCACTTACAGCAAATATGATCGGTCAAAATGGTATTGAAATTCTAGTTCCGCTCTTTAAATTTATTGTTGTTATTACTGTTGCAAATATCGCTTGCCTATTGATTGTTGGAATGAGCGTTGCTGCATATGCAAAAGTAAGCCTATTCAGATTGTTTGCAAACGTAAAACGCACCTTTATTGTTTCAGCAACCACTACTTCGTCAGCAATGTCTCTTCCGATGAAGTTGCTGGATTCAGAAGAAAACATGGGCATCAGCAAGAGAATATCGAACTTTGTCAATCCACTAGGAGGTACGCTTAATACAGATGGAGGCGTTCTATTGACTGTGTTAGCAAGTATGACGATTGCTCAAATCATGGGCGTTGAATTGTCTTTGTCTGCAATGGTAATGCTTGGTGTGACCGCGGTATTATCTTCTTTTGGAAACACAATGGTTCCAGGTGGTGGAATTGTGGCAATAGCAATTGTGTTTGCACTCAATGGTATCCCACTAGAGGGAGTTGCTCTGTTTGCTGGTATTGATTGGATTCTCGCTATTACTAGCGTACCGTTAAATGTTGTTGATGACGTGTTCTGTGCAACATTTGTCGCAGCTAGTGAAAAGGAACTGGATCGAGATGTTTTCTACGGTAGAAAAAATGTGGTTGTAGAGGAAACTTTAGCTCACAAAAACGTATCTAAATCAGTTGAGCCTCAATTTGCTAATGCTAAGTAACAGTGAAATATAACGTCTACACTCTGACCGATTTATTTTCGGTGTCTGTACAGATCAGACGTGCATGGATTATTATAAAATTAATGATAGGGAGATAACTGATGAAGTTTGCAACTTATATGTATAATTCTGAGGAAAGCATCGGTGTACTTTCCAATTGTGGAACTGAAATCTATTCGATCAATGAATTGGGTCTTGATTACAAAAATATGGTCGATCTTATTAAGGGCATCACAGAACAAGAGAGAAAGCGGCTTAAGAAAAATATTGCCGATAAGATTTGCAGTGGTTTGCCGATTGATGAGGTCGTGTTGCTCGCACCAATTCCAAAACCAAGAGATATAATTTCTGTATCTCAGAACTATGTATCACATGTAAAAGAGACCTGCCACATCAATGGTATTGAGTATATAAGGCCTAAGCATTGCAGTTATTTCTGGCGTAGGGTCAATCGGGCCGTAGCACACAATGGGAACATAAGTTTACATGCCGGAATTTCTTCGATGATGGATTATGAAGTGGAGTTGGCGGTGGTCATAGGAAAAGAATGTAGTCGCGTCACTGAAAAAGAGGCAATGGACTATGTTTTTGGATACACCATATCCAATGACATCACTGCAAGGGATATTCAGAAAACTTTGACTCAATATGCCTATGCGAAAGGACTTGATGATACAACCCCGCTTGGTCCATATATTGTTACAGCTGATGAAATTGTCGATCCTCATAATCTTAACATTTCACTCAAGGTGAATGGTGAATTGAGGCAAAACGGAAATACGGATGATTTCATTTTCAATATTCCTTATGTGATCTCTGACCTTTCAAAGGGAATGACGTTATTTCCTGGTGACGTTATTATCACAGGTACGCCATCCGGTATCGGTGCGGGAATGATTCCTCCAGTTTATCTCAAAAAGGGTGATGTGATCGAGAGTGTGGTTGAAGGCGTTGGAATTCTAAGAAATATCATGGATTAGATTGCTTTGAAAGCCTATGAGGAGTGAAAGAATTATGATATTTCAACCACTGGAAAAGAGTATAATGGAATTGCAAAACGCAATGGAAAAGAATGAAATCACATCTTTAGAGTTGACGAGGTTTTATCTTGATCGTATTGAAACATACGATCAAGAGGGACCAAAGTTAAACTCAATTGTTACCATTAACAAACACGCGATAGACGATGCCAAGAGATTGGATCTGGAAAGAAAGAACAAAGGGAAGTTAAGTAATCTCCATGGGATCCCAATTGTCGTCAAAGACAATATCAATACAATGGATATGCCAACAACGGCTTCAAGTGTCTTATTAGCTGAGAATCATCCAACAAGGGATGCTTTTATAGTTGAAAAACTTCGTGAAGCTGGCGCTGTGATTCTTGCAAAAACAAATCTTTCGGAATTTGCTTGTCATGGTTTCACAGATGGAACTCTGATGGGGCAAACGCTGAATCCATATGACTTGACCAGAACGCCTGGAGGGTCTTCTGGAGGCACAGGTGCAGCTGTCGCTGCGAATTTTGCCGTCAGTGGACTTGGTACTGATACGGTAAACTCTGTGCGCAGTCCTGCAAGTGCAAACAATTTGGTAGGATTTAGGCCATCGACAGGACTCTTATCTAGAGGAGGGATCATACCCGTCACTGAGACTCAGGACACAGCAGGAACACTTACCAGAAGTGTTATGGATGTGGCTATCTTGTTGGATGTATGTGTTGGTTTTGACCCGGAAGATGTTTTAAGTGCTGAACAGAGTGGTCATATACCTACTTCCTACACTGAACATTTGAAACTGGATGGGCTGCGCAACAAAAGACTGGGACTGCTTTCAAATGCACAGGGGAATGATGCTGATGTAAATAGAATTATGGAAGAATCACTCCAGTTGATGGTTGATAACGGCGCAGAAGTAATTGTTGTTGATGTGCCGGAATTTGAAATGAACCGTATCGGAAAAGATTGTGATGTTCAATATTACGAGTTTAAAAAGCAACTGGATCTTTATTTTTCAAACGCGGCTGATTGTCCTGTACCAAACTTCCAATACCTTGCAAACAGCGACCGATTGTACCCGGTCATTGCAGATTTTATAAAGGAATGTGCTCAAGTGGAAGATCCTAATCAACTGGAAGGCTATAAAGATAAACTTTTAAACATAATTAGGAATAGAAGTCTTGCTTACTATGTTATGGCAGAGTATAAGTTGGATGCGTTTGTTTATCCACATCAAAATATTCTTGTTCAGCATGTGGGGCTTCAAACTCAACAAGGTCGAAATGGCATGTTGGCATCTACCCTGGGTTTTCCAGCTGTTACTGTTCCAGCGGGGTTCTCGAAGAAAAATCATGAAGCGCCAATTGGGGTGCCGATTGGCATTGAGTTCATGGCAAGGCGATGGGATGAACCCACACTTTTCGAAATAGCTTATGGATTCGAACAATTGTCACAAAGTAGAACGCTTCCTCCAATGACACCATAAATGAAGGATGCCATCCGAAAGGGGGCATCCATTTTTTATTGCACGATTAGATATTTGTCTAAATTAATTATGAAAAACTATTTACTTATACATGTATCTATTCTATAATATAATTATCTAATATTTGAAAGGGTGATTATATGAACATCTTAAAAAATAAAGACTTTAGAAAACTTATGATTGGAAAAGTAACATCGATAATGGGTTCGAATATGCAACAATTTGCTTTGTCGCTTTATGTGTTTGCCATTACAGGATCAGCAACACAGTTTGCATCGTTGATTGCGATTTCAATACTCCCGAGAATTTTTCTTTCACCTATAGCTGGCGTTTTCGGAGACTGGTTTGATCGCAAGAAGATGATTGTAAGACTTGATTTGTTGAATGGTGTTCTGATTGGTGGATATGCGATTTATTTCTATTTGAACAATGGGTTGAGTCTCTTTAGTATTTATACTCTTGTAATTGTTTTGGAAATCATTGAAATATTTTTTGGTAGTGCAATGATTGCCGTGATTCCAAGTATTGTTGAAAAGGATCAGCTTTTTGATGCCAACAGTGTACGTTCTGTCATATCCAGTACAGCAAATATCGTCTCGCCGATGCTCGCATCAGCTCTATACGCAATTTTGGGGCTTCAAATTATTTTGGTTGTCAATGCGGTAAGTTTTGTACTCTCAGCTATCCTTGAGATGAACATTAATATCCCTAAAAGCAATAAAGAACCTGAAAGGTTTGATCTACATAATTTCAAAAGGGATTTTGTGGAAGGCATAGGTATACTTAAAAAGTATAAAATTCTGCTTAACATCATCGCTTTTGGTGTGTTTCTAAATTTCTCGTTAGGACCTTTGATGAGCATTGGAGTCATATATGTCATAATAGATGTTCTTGGAGGGACTGAAATACAATATGGTGCTGTCTCAGCCATCTTTGCTGGGTCGATGTTGATTTCTCCGTTAGTGCTTGGTAAACGTGCAAAGAAAATTGAAATTGGAAGATTGGTCATAATGACATTCTTCCTGATCAGTATCTTAGTCCTCGTTCTATCTTATTTCTCCAGCACTGGTTTTATACAAAATTTTGCAACCAATACAATTCCAATGATACTGATAACATCCATGTTTTTCTTGATCGGTTTATTTGTTACAATTGTAAATATAGCGTTAGGAACGATGTTTCAGACCATAGTTCCGAGAGAATATATGGGGCGTGTAGGTTCGGTTATGGATCTTGGATTGATTGCGACGATTCCAATAGGTCAGATTTTATTCGGTATTGGCATTGATATGTTCTCGGCAGGTTTGACATTTGGAGTTGTAGGCATCATAGTACTAGGTGCAACTATTTATTTTAGAAAACCATTCTTGAAGGTTGAAAAGGAGGAACCATGCGATATGAATTTTTCCCAGTTGAAAGCAGAATAGTCGATTTGCTTTTTTTCCCGGAGTCCATTTTTTTCGATAAAAAATATAGAAAAGAGCTTGAGTCGAGTCCTTACATGGAGTATGTTCCCGAAGAGGCAATGAAAGAATATGAAGCCTATGTGGAAGCATTGAAGCCTTATGAGGCAGACATTCAAAAATTCTATTTTGAGGATCAGAGTCTGCCTTCTCTTTTGTCAAAATCATATGCTCCTTTTGGTTATGAATCCGCAGGAGATTACCTGGAGTTCATTACCAGTCGAAGCGAAGAAGAATTATTGAACTGTTTTCTAGCTAAATTGAAATCGCTGCTCATTGGTGTGCGGGACACTCATGAAAATGGGGATGCAATGGGAATGGACTCACATATAGAACTGCTTGAGCAAATTCCACTGAGTGATGAAGAACGTTGGAAGATATCAAAATTATTAAGACATCCCAAAGAGACGACTCAGGAATGGATTCGACTTATTAAAATCATTGAACCAATTTTTGATGCGTTTTATCGGGTACGGGAAAGCGAAGTCGTAAAAATGGGAGAAAAAATCATTAAGCAACTGACTTTAACTGATGGAGAAGCAATATTTGAGATGAGCAATCAAATGCTGAGTAAAGAACTCCTACCAAATGGCAATATTTTGATTTCTGTAATAAATAATTACATTTTGGAATTCAATTTACGTAGTAATGTCCAGTACATCAGGTGGGGGCTGGATGTTGAAGCTCTCATGGAAAAAATCAGGAACGCAAAAGAAAGTGAACTGAAAGAGCGTGTCCTCCTGTTCAAGAATCTGGGAGATAAAACCAGGTATGAAGTGGTCAGAATGATAGCACAGGGTGTTGAGACGGCCAAGGAGATTTCTGAAATTCTTGGTGTTTCTCAAGCAACGATCTCCTATCATATCGGTAACCTGACATCCAGCAAATTGATTCTGCTGGATAAACGAGAAGGAAGATATAATTATAAAGTGAACTTTGATTATTTGGAATCTGCTTATCAAAAAATGTTGAAAGATTTCAAAAAGATTGAGGAGTAAATCGTGAGAATCATTATATCACCTGCAAAAAAAATGAAAAAAGACACAGATTCGTTGAGTTACCATCAATTGCCACAATTTATTGAAGAATCGGAATGTTTGTTGTCCTATATAAAAAGATTGAGACGACCAGAGTTGAAATTGTTATGGCAGTGTAGTGACAATATTGCAGAACTAAACCATAATCGAATGTATAGTATGGATTTGTTCGAGCGGTTAACTCCTGCACTCATAGCATATGAAGGTATACAATATCAGAGAATGGCTGCTGGTGTGCTGGAAACCGATGAATATGCATATCTTGAAAAACATTTGCGAATATTGTCTGGATTCTATGGCTTGTTGCGGCCTTTTGATGGTGTTGCTCCATACAGATTGGAAATGAAGGCCAAAATGAAAGGGGATGACTTCAGTTCGCTATATGAGTTTTGGAGTACTAAGATTGCTGACCAACTTTTTTCAGAAAGCCATTGCATTGTGAACTTGGCATCCAAAGAGTACAGTCAATGTGTTTCTAGGCATTTGAATCCCGACATCCGATTTGTCACGTGTATATTTGGGGAGATAATAGAAGGAAAAGTGATTGAAAAAGGAACTCTTGTAAAAATGGCCAGGGGAGAAATGGTCAAATTTATGGCAGAAAATAAGATAGAAACTGTGGAAGGTCTCAAAGCTTTTAAGACTTCCGGTTATGTTTTTGATGAGGATTTATCTGATCATGACACTTTCATATTTTTAAGGAAGATAATCTAAAAGATTAATTCAACGTAGAATACTTTCAGCATCATCATTCAGATTTGTGCTGTTTTGTGTCAAAGTATACAATAATAAGTACGGTTTAACATATATAAGAAAAACTTTCCAAGCAATTGGTATTAGCGGTTGTGTAGAAAAATCAAAAAAATATTACTATGGAGTCGAGTCATGCAAGAGATTCTGGAATTGATGAAGTCAAATAATATAAATGCTGTAAAAATTGAAAAGTTTCAAGAAAATCACAGAGTAAGTGATTATTTGATAGATCGCAGGGTTATGCTTCGACTTTCCAAATCAGCCTTGGATGAGGTACTTCAGCTGCAACGTGTGAAGACACTAGATTTAGTACCAAAAGTTCATGCTAGTGGCTCGTGGACAATTTTGGATGAGAATTACCACTACATGATTTGTGATTACATTGTAGGTAAAGATTTGTTCGATGTACTTCCAGAATTGACAGACCGGCAGATCTATGACATTGGGCTTCAGATTGCAGAATTTCTGGAAAAATTGCATGGCATAGGAGATACTTGTTATGATGTTGGGCATTATGTGCCAACGATTCCAAGATTCTTAAAAACTTGGCGAGAAGGGCATGAGAAATATGTGGAAATTCTAAAAACGACATTGTCTACAATTGACTTTAGCCAAGAAAATAAAAAAGTGATTGATGAGGCTTTTGCATTTTTGAACTCCAATATGTCTTGTTTGGATCAACAAATTGGAGCAAGGCTTATACACAATGATCTACACCCAAAAAACATTATTATTAACGAGGGTAAGTTGGCAGGAATCATTGATTGGGAGTGCTCACAGTTTGGAGAACAGGATTTTGAACTATCTCATCTGATACATTGGTGCATCTACCCTCCAGATAATGGTATGAAGTTTGAGCCACTTATTAGGGCAATCTTTGAATCGAGTACAATCACTCATAAATATGATGACATACAAACTCGACTTACTGTATATCAGTTGGAACATGAGCTTAATCAACTCATATGGAATGGAAAAAACCAAGAGGCTGAACGTATTTTTCGAATTAAAGGATGGTTGGAGAATAAAATTGGTGAAGTCTTTTGACTAACCACTTTTATTAAGTAGGTTTTCTTGATAGAATGAATAAGTAAAGTATTTGAGACAAGACAAATGAGACCAAATGTAGGTCTTTATGGATCTACTAGGAGAGAAGACAATGGTAACTATTTATGATATCGCAAAGAGGGCTGGTTGTGCGTCAAGTACGGTTTCCAAAGCGCTGAACAATTCAAACCAAGTGAGCAAAAAACGAAAAGAAGAGATTATAGCGCTTGCAAAAGAGATGGGATATGTCCCAAATTCCAATGCCAGACTGCTCAAAACAAAAAACAGCTGGTCAATCGGTATCTTATTTAGTGAAGATTTGAATATCGGTCTTGAGCATCACTTTTTTAGTGGGGTCTTACAAGAATTTAAGTCATATGTTGAAGCCCTGGGATATGAAGTGACTTTTGTGTCTAAAAGGGTTGGCGCACAATCATTAACGTATCTGGAGTGGTGTAAATATAAGAATATCGATGGCGTTCTTATTTTGACAGTAGATGTGGATGATACAAATTTAAAGGAATTGACAGAGAGTGGAATCCCGATAGTCACAGTTGACAATGGGCTGATCAATGTTCCAACAATTATTTCTGACAACTTTCAGGGGACTCGAATGGCACTCGAATATCTGATGCTGAAAGGAGCTAAGCACATCGCCCACATAGCTGGTCCAATGCGTTCCTTCTCGGCAATGGAGCGTTTGCAGGGGTACAAAGACACACTTGAAAATCATACGATGACAGTGGACGAGAATTTAGTAGTTGAAGCCTACAATTATGATTATAACAGTGGTAAAAACGCTTTGTTACAACTGATCAAGCAAAATAGTGGTATTCCAGATGCTATATATGCAGCGAGTGATGATATAGCTCTAGGTGCAATAATCGCACTTAAAGAACTGGGATATGAAGTTCCGAAGGATGTTTCGGTGATAGGGTTCGATAATATCGAGTTGACGCGTTATACATCACCTTCACTTACTACGGTCTCTCAAAACAAAATGATGATTGGAACTGAGGCTGCTAAACACTTGATAGCACTCATAAACCAAGAAACGAATATAGCACCGGGTATCGTAAAAAGAGTACCGGTGGAACTGATTATTAGAGAAAGTACAAATTAATGTACTTTTTTTTATTTGCTTTTAAATGAACATCTGTTAAAATAGAGGCAACGAAATCGATTACGTTTTTTCGGAGTTCCGAATTGCGAATAAGGAGGCTGTGTGAGTTACTATTTTAAAGATAATCAGTTTGTAATAGAAAATTATGATAAACAAAAAACTTTCTCTAGTTTTTTACCTGGTATTGCGGGGGTTAAAGGGATTCCGATATGGGCATTTTATGCAAATCGTGGACAAGGAATAACCAGTTTTGGTATTAAGGATAAAAATGAACCTATACTAGAGTTCTTCCCTGCAAATACGAGTTATCAGTATGTTGATAAATATGGATTTAGAAGTTTTGTCAGGGTTGATGGCGAATATTTTGAACCGTTTGCGGTTAATACTCATGATGATGTTGTAAGAAATATGTATATATCAAGAGAACATTTTTCAGTGGAAGAAATCAATAAATCTAGGAATATTCATTATAAAGTGACTTATTTTGGATTGACAAATGAACCTATTGCTGGACTTGTGAGAACTGTGGAAATCATAAATCTCGGTGAAAACAGGCTTATTGATGTAGTTGATGGTATTGCCAATATCCTGCCCTCGGGTGCAACAAATGAAAGCTATAAAAATATGTCAAATTTGATGGTCTCTTGGATGGGTGTTGAAAATATAGCTAACAACATCCCATTTTACAAGTTTAGAGCATCTAGTGGTGATGAAGCTGAAGTATCATCACATAGTAAAGGCCACTTTTATTTATCATTCATTGAAGATCACGAACTTATAAGACCGATTGTTGATCTAGAGTTAATCTTTGGATATGATACATCATTGACTATGCCATTTGGGTTGATGGGAAGAAAACTTGCTGACCTTGATCTCAACAATCAAGTTATCGTCAATAAAGTACCTTGTGGCTTTACCCCGGTTTCAAAAACAGTTCCAAAGGGCGTAAGTATAGAAATCAACACGATAATCGGCCATGTTTCTGAGGTTTCTATCATTAATCAAAAGGCAATATCGATTTCAAAAAAAGAGTTTATCACAGGTAAATTTAAAGAGGCTGTGGATATGATAGATTCACTGGTCGACGTTGTCGATACAAAGAGCAATTTTCCACTTTTTGATGCATATATCAAGCAAAACTTCTTGGATAATACTTTACGAGGTGGGTATCCTTTGGTTTTTGGTGAGGGTGATCACAAAAAAGTTTATCATGTTTTCTCAAGAAAACATGGAGATCCAGAACGTGACTATAACTTTTTCACTTTGTCACCAGAATTCTATTCCCAAGGGAATGGTAACTTTAGAGATGTAAATCAAAACAGACGGAATGATGTCTTCTTTGTACCCGATGCTGGAATTTTTAATGTAAAGGTATTCATGGATCTAATTCAGCTGGATGGGTATAACCCTTTGGGTGTGCAAGGAACAACATTCACAATAGATGAGGAAGTCGCACAGAAACTAATTGATCAATATGTCACTGCCAATCAAGAAGAACTGAAAGAAGTATTCAAAGGTAAATTCACTCCCGGAAAATTAGGCATGCAAATTTTGCTTAATGAAGTCGAGCTGAGGATATCTGAAGAGGCATTTATGGATAAAGTGCTTTCCCATGCCATTCAACATGTTGAAGCGGTCTTTGGGGAAGGATTCTGGGTGGATCATTGGACTTATAATTTTGATCTGATTGAAAGTTATCTCAGCATTTTTCCTGATCAGCTTATAGAGTTACTGTATAAGGACACAACGTATCAATATTTCGATAGTCCTGTCACAGTTTTACCTAGAAATCAAAAACATGGCCTTGATAGTAATGGTGAAGTTAGACAATATGGTGCCATTGAAGAAGAAGCACATTCAAATCGATTCAATCAGTCCAACTGGGTCAGGAAACAATCAGGTGAAATCTATAAGACAAATTTGGTTCAAAAGCTTTTGACACTTGTGCTCAATAAATTTTCATCACTGGATCCGTACGGTATGGGGATTGAAATGGAAGCCAATAAACCAGGTTGGAATGATGCGATGAATGGCTTGCCGGGTGTTTTTGCCTCGGGGATGAGCGAAACCATTGAGCTTGTTCGTATTGTACGATTTTTAAAGGGAAATTGCACAAAAGAATTTAGTTTGCTCGAGGAAAATTATGATTTTTTCATCGCGATAAGCCGAGTGCTCTCAAAAGATTTAACTTTATTCCAGAGATGGGATGAGTTGGCTACGATTCGTGAAAACTTTAGGGAACGCATAAAAACAGGAATAAATGGCAGAGAAGTCATTGTAAGTAGTTCGGACCTCATATCTTTTTTAGACAAGACTGAAAAAGTGTTGATGGACGGTGTTCAGCGTTCAAAAGAATGCAGTGAAGGTATGATTCCAACTTATCTCACATATACTGCCACTGATTATGAAGCGCTCGGTTATAAAACGCCTTATGGTCTTGATGCAGTCAAGATAAAATCATTTGATATGAAAAAAGTTCCAAGTTTCTTAGAAGCTCCTGCACGGAGTTTTAAAATTGGCACAACTGATGAAAATACTCATTTATATAGTCGAATCAAAGCATCTGATTTATATGATGAAGCATTAAAAACATATAAAACAAGTGGTATGCTGGATGAGATGAGCTATGAACTTGGTCGAATAAGAGCATTTACTCCTGGTTGGTTGGAGCGAGAAAGCAACTTTTTGCATATGACTTACAAATATATCTTGGGGCTGTTAAAAGGTGGTCTTTATGATGAGTTTTTTGAGGAAATAAAGTCAAATTTGGTCTGTTTTATGGATCCAAATGTATATGGTCGTTCAACGCTTGAGAATTCCAGCTTTATTGCCAGTAGCTTGAATCCTAATCCAAGGGTTCGTGGGCAGGGTTTTGTAGCTAGGCTAAGTGGCTCGACTGCTGAGATGCTGAGCATTTGGAACATTATGATGTTTGGAGAATCAGTATTTCAGTATACTGATGAGCTTGTTTTCTCGCCACGCCCAATCCTTCATGCGGATTTTTTTCCATGAAGGCCGTGTAAGGACAACTTTACTGTCAACAATTGAGTTCATCATCGAAAACGAAACTTCACTTTCAACTTATTCAGAGCAAGTAATGGTGGACTACTATTTGGTTGATGGAAAGCGCATAAAGGAAATCAGAGGAGATTTGGCACTGAAGATCCGAACGGGTCAGGTGAGAAAAATTGTCATGGTTTATAAGCGAAAATAAATGAGAGATTGGAGAGTGTATGAAAGTATTATCAATAAGATCGGAAAAAAAGGATTCAAAATACTGGATGCAATTACCTGAGCGACAAACTGGCCACTATGACCCCAAAAGAGATGTGATAGTCATTAACAGCAAACATGAGTATCAGGATTTTATGGGATTTGGCGGTGCATTTACTGAGTCGGCAGCTTTCACGTTATCTGAAGCGCCAACTGAAGTGAGAGATGAGGCAATTCGTGCTTATTTTTCGAAAGATCAAGGATTGGGGTATGTGCTTGGGCGTGTCCATATTCATTCTTGTGACTTTTCCCTTGAGAATTACACATATGTTGAAGAGGGAGACAAGGAACTTGCATCCTTTGATATATCAAGAGAAGACAAGTGGGTAGTTCCAATGATCAAAGATGCTATGAGGTATTCAAATGAGCCAATAAAGATACTTGCCTCCCCATGGAGTCCACCGGCCTTCATGAAAGATACAAAAGAAATGAACTATGGTGGC
>Ga0255398_1117_pt1 | contig 12384 bp, 9 predicted proteins | sample ANMaggSeSYBR01K3_FD_182119 | JGI IMG/M metagenome (GOLD analysis project Ga0255398, IMG submission 182119) | Sediment cell enrichment communities from methane seep in Santa Monica Basin, California, United Staets - ANME aggregate JGI... | ecosystem: Environmental > Aquatic > Marine > Cold seeps >...
ATTGCTCCTACAATTGTTCCTACTAAAATTGTTATAGTGGCGGAATACATAGCCATGATCAAAGTAATACGTCCAAAATATTCAAACACCTTCTTCCAAATGTTTTTGGTGTGATCATTGCCTCATCGGCCACAGTAATCGCAAATGCTATACTTATCGAATTGATGCTGTCATTTGTGGGCATGGGATTTCCAGAAACGATTCCCACATGGGGCAATCTGATTCCAAACATAAGAGGTGCCAATATGGTGAACAACATCTATTATTGGAGGTGGTTTTTTCCCGTGACTCTTATATCTCTCACTGTCATCAGCATCAACTTGATGGGTGAGGGGCTGAGGTCCGCACTAGATCCAAAAGAAGAGGGATGCTAAATATAATCCCTTAAATCCTTAGGAGGTTTATTATGAAAACTAAGAAAATTGCATTATTTCTAATTCTAATTGTTCTTTTGTTGACTTTGACAAGTTGTGTCCCTGGAGATGGAAAAAATACTTCAGAGAATCCAGCAGGCTTCTTTTGGGGGATTTGGCATGGTTGTGTTGCACCCATTTCACTGATTATTGGTTTATTCAACAAGAATATACGGGTATATGAACTGTACAACACTGGTTGGTTCTACGATTTAGGATTTTACATGGCGATAATCAGTGGCTTTGGCGGTCTTAAACTGGCAAGAAAGAAGAAAGATGATTAATATGAAGAGCATGAAATATCTTTTTATGGCTACAATTACTGTGGGTCTTATTTTTGTCGCGATGACTTGGATGGGACTCAGAGAGAATACACCTTCAGAAAGCAACAAAGACGTGATGCCAAACTTAGTGGGTACAACTTTTGAACATTTTGTTTTTCCAGAGGATTTCGATATCAGACGTTATGAAGGGATTACTCTTAACTTTATAATTGAGAACAATATCAATGCCAATATTCTGTCTGTGGAAATTGAGGAATTTACAAAGCTCACTGGAATCAACGTGAAAATAAGACCAATTGATTATGATACTTTCATTCAGAGGATCAGCCTTGATTTCATCAGCAAAGCAGGTGACTATCAATTGATTTATAGTGATCCTTATCAAACATTGAACAGATACCACGATGATCTTGAGGTGTTAAACCCATATCTTTCCGGTAATGATCGCCCAGGGCTTCAAGTTCCTATTTCCGATTTTTTTGATACTCAGCTAGAAGTCAGCTCATATTTTGAAGACCGGGAATCCATTTATGCCATTCCATTTGATTCAACGACAATGGTTCTATACTACAGAGAAGATATTTTCAGCACCTATAAAGATGAGTTTTTTAATCAAAAAGGCTATGACTGGACTCCAGGAAGCGAGACGTTCACTTGGGAAAGGTACATAGAAGCAGTGGACTGGATCAATAAAAATGTACCTAAAAGTGTTGTTAAATACGGATCAGGGCAAATGGCTCAGTCACATAATTCCGTCTTTTGCGAATTTTCAAACATTCTCGCTTCAAATGGGGGCAATTATTTCTCAGATCTAAATGTTGATACACTTGGACTCGAGACTTTTACTGTAAGTGATGTGCTCTCTGAAGAATTTATCGAGTCTCTTCATGTTTACAAACGACTCCTTTCAGTTGCTGATCCAAGAAGTGTGAACTGGAACTGGGCAAATACTGCTGAAGCTTTTGCAAATGGTGAAATTGCAATGATGGTTAACTGGGATGAAAATTTTTCCAATCTCAATTCTTCTGACAACTCACTTGTCAAAGGAAATGTTAAAACTGCCATTTTGCCATATGGTACTGAAAGAAGTGCCAATATCTTCGGAGGATCTGGTATTGGGATCAACAAATATTCGAGCCAAGAAGAGAAGGATGCAGCTTGGTTTTTCATTACATGGGCTACTTCCAGAGAAATGCAGCTTAGGATCCTAAAAGACCCAAATGGTGGTGCACTCCCTACAATTCAATCGGCATATAAAAACTTGAGCATTGAGGAGAGCGCTCAGACTGACCATATCCAAACTGTTTTAAAAACTTGGGAACCTGATTTTATCTATCTTAGACCCAAACTTCAAAATTTTTATTTTATCGAACAAATCCTGATAGAGGAGCTACATCTGATGATTCTGAATGACTTGAATCCTGAAGATGTTGCAAATCGTATCTATACCAGAATACAAGAAATTAAGTAGGTCTCCATGATAAAAAAAATCAAATTCCATAAGCGTCTCAGATTTCAATTGATTTTGATTGGTATAATTCTGATTCTAATCCCTCTCATTGTGATCAGTCTTCTCATGTCGCAAACTTTCAAATCATTTTTCACTGAAAAATACAGTACCGTCGCATATCAATCTCTTAGTCAGACTGGCGAAAAAATCGATTATCTGTTGAATGATGTTGAGAGATATTCCACTACAATATTATCCAGCCAGTCACTTTTATCATCGCTTTCCACAGAGGAAACTAATGAGACTGTAATCAATGATCTTCTAAGAAGTTTTTTGGCTGCCCGTGATGATATCGATGGTATTTCATTGAATGTCAATAGCGGTATTTATTCCATTGGAACAAATAAAGTTCTTGAAGAGACCAATTTTGATACTTTGATTTTGGAAAAAGTATATGGCAAACCATTTTGGCTTCCTACAGAAAAAATCAATATCCGGATACTATCAGGAATTTTTCCGAGATATTATTTTTCTGTTGCAAGGAGAATCATAGACTATAACACTTTGAAAGAATATGGCACTCTAATGGTTGATATAGAGGAAGTGCTATTGGAACAAGCCTATAGCAACCTTTCATCGGATGGAAGTGAAGTGTTTATTACAAATTCAAGTGGTTTGATCATTAGCCATCCAGATAAAAACAGGATTGGGACACGCATCAACCAAGCCCCGTATTATCAATCCATGTTTTCCGGCGATAGTTTCAATGAGGCTCTTTATTACGAAACGGAATCTGAGGAGCGTGTCGCCTTTTATGATCAACTTGCAACCAACGAATGGTACTTGATTAAGACTATTTCAACTGGTACACTGTTTTTTGAAATCAACCAAACCTTCAACTATTTTTTAATTGGTGGAGTATTATATGGATTTTTGTTGATTTTATTCCTGTTTGGTTTTTCCATCAGATACACTGAACCTATTTTAAAAATTGTTGATGATCTCAAAATGGTTGAACAAGGTGATTTGACCGTTAGAACAAGTGTAGATACTGAAAATGAGATGTCGTACTTGAGTGACAGCATCAATAATATGATTGGTGAAATAGAAGCCTTGATCGAACGGTTGATCAAAGAAGAACGTCTAAAAAGGGAAGTGGAGCTTGAAGCCCTTCATGCCCAGATTAATCCTCATTTCCTATACAATACACTCAACACCATAAGGTGGATGGCTAAAATTCAAGGTGCAGAGAGTGTCAGCAATGCAATTGTCGCACTTGTCAAGCTGCTCAGAATAAGCATTAATATTGGTTCTGATTTCATACCTCTCAGCGAAGAACTTGAATATATCAAAAACTATATTGTCATTCAAAAATTAAGGTTCAATGAGGACTTCACTGTATCGATCGAGTGCGGTGAGCCTGAGTTGGAGCTTCATATTCCAAAGTTGATTCTTCAACCCATTATTGAAAATGCCATTCTTTATGGTGTCGAATTCAGTTCACCGTTAACAATTAAAATCGTTGTCTCATCTAATTTAGATTCCAAGGATTTACTTATTGAGGTCATCGATAATGGTCCCGGAATTGAAAAAGAGATTGTCGAACACATTTTCAAAGATGAAAATGACAGTCAAAAGTTGAGCAAAGCAGGTCTTAACAACGTCAATCAAAGAATTAAATTGTTTTGCGGTGACAGGTATGGCTTAAGCGTAAAAACAGAAATTGAAAATGGTACAATAGTCAGTGTCTTATTACCTGTGAAAGAACCTCAAGGAGAAAATAATGTATAAAGTTTTAATTGTCGACGATGAAGTTCTTGTTCGGGTCGGTCTCAAAAACACCATCAACTGGGAATCTATTGGGTTCACTGTTGTGGGAGAAGCCTCAAATGGTGAACAAGGCTATGCTCAAGTCATTAAACTTGAACCCGACGTCGTAATTACTGATATAAAAATGCCAAAAAAAGATGGTCTATGGCTTACTGAAAAAATCAATAAAGAAAAACGGAAAATAAAAACTCTGGTATTGACAAGCTATGATGATTTTAACTATGCAAGGTTGGCCCTTAAAAATGGTGCGACCGATTATATTCTAAAAGCCGAAATCGTCGACGATGAACTCATTGCTTTGATGACGCGCGTCAAAGGGTTGCTTGATGAAGAAAATGCCAAGAACAAATTGACACCACCCACATTGATCAATCAAAACGCCATCAAGCGCTCCTTGCTCAATGACCTGATCAAAACTGAATTTGTACTGGAAGAACGTTTGATAGAAAGACTTGAAGCACAGAATTTCAAAATGGATTCGTCACAATATGCTTTTATATATCTTGAGAACCGGATGCCGGATCAAAGTGAAAACACCACAAAGAAGCAAATCAGCAAAACAATTATTAGTTTGTTCACGGACCAATTCAATGAACGCAACATTTCATATCTTTACAATGGTTACATGGATGAGCACTTGTTTCTCATTGCTTCTGACAATTTGTCGCTGACCGTACTTAAAAGGTTGTGCAATACTGTGGAAAATGGCATCAAACAATATTTCGGTCTTTCAATTCATCTTGTATATACAAATATATTTGGTGATTGGAGTGAACTCAAAGATCAGCACGAAAATCTTATGACCACATCCAAAATGATGTTTTATATAGCTCCTGAAGAAACCTTTGTCGAGAATATCCAAAATGTAAAAATGGTTAGCAAGTATCCTTTGAAGCAACCGGAGCGATTAGAAAAACCATTGATAGAGATGATCCGAAAGGAGGATCATGATACATCAATGGAAATGATCCGCTCTTTGATCACATCATATTACACGGCATCGGTCTCACCAAAAGCATTAAAAAGATTCATACTTAAAAATATTTCCGAAATTTATGAGACTTATAACTATATTTTCGAGTTCACTAAAATGTACTCGACATATGAGGAAATCCACGATGTCATACAAAGTGCAGCACATGTTGATATCCTTACAGGTTTGATCTCAGGTTGGTTCAAAGTCGTGATTGAAGCCATAACATTATCCAGAGGCAACAGCAGCAACTATATTGTCAATGAAGCCATATATTTTGTGGAACAAAATTATTCGAGTGAGATTTCACTTGATGATGTCGCAAAAGCAATCAATCTTTCAAAACAATACGTTTGTATGGTGTTCAAGAAAACCACTGGAGAGAACCTTTCTCACTTCATCAACAATATGAGAATCGAAAAAGCAAAGCAATTGCTGCTCAATCCAGAATTTTCTAATAAAGACATCTATGAAGTTGTCGGCTTTTCAAACCCACAATACTTTTCAAGAGTATTCAAAAAAGTGACAGGTATGACCACTTCTGAATTCAAAAGACAAAATTCACTTTAATAAAGTGCAAATCCATCTTAAAATAATGCATTCTTTGTCGCATTTTTTCAATACCTATTTAAATAATTGAATATTGTGTTACAACTTATTAATCGAGGGCATTATTTTGTCCCTCGATTTGTTTTATTATGAATACAAAGTTGTTCATAGGGAGGAAATAATGAGTCAAGAAGTGAAATTAAGCGTTTCAAATATTGAAAAATCATTTCCTGGCGTCAAAGCACTTGATCGAATTGAATTTTCAGTTCGAAAAGGGAGTGTACATGTCTTATGTGGCGAGAATGGTGCTGGAAAATCAACATTAATGAAAATCATTAATGGAATCTATCAGCCTGATGCCGGAAAAATTTTGATTGACGGGCAGGAAGTACAAATAAAAAATCCTATCCAGGCAAGGTCATTAGGAATATCCATGATTTTTCAAGAATTAAATTATATTCCTGAAATGACCATTGAAGAAAGCCTATTTGTTGGAAATTGGCCACTCGATAAAATGAAAAAAGTGGATTGGCCTGAAATCAGGAAAAGAACTGTTGCTCTTTTAAAAGAAGAGGGGCTCAACTATTCCCCAACAACAAAACTTAAAAATTTAACTGTATCCGATATTCAAATGCTTGAGATCATAAAGGCAATTTCTTATCAATCCGACATCATCATAATGGATGAGCCTACATCGGCAATCACTCAAAAGGAAGTTGATCTCTTATTTAAAAAAATATTTGAATTGCGTTCCAGAGGAGCGGCAATCATATATATTTCTCATAAAATGGATGAAATATTTAAAATTGCTGATGACATAACGATCTTTAGAGACGGAAAAGTCATTGATTCCAGACCGAAAGAGGAGCTTGACATTGATACCGTGATTTCATTAATGGTCGGTAGAAAATTGTCAAACAACTTTCCTAAAGTGGACGTTCCAATCGGAAATGTGATTTTAGAGACCAAAAACATCACAGGCGAATTGTTCGATGATATTTCCTTCAATGTCAAAAAAGGTGAAGTCGTGGGGTTTGCAGGATTGATGGGTGCAGGTCGATCGGAAGTTATGAGAGCGATATTCGGTCTTGATCCCATTTATTCTGGAGAAATTCTGATCAATGGCAAAAAAGTAAGCATCAAGAAAGTTCAAGACAGCATTTCAAAAAAAGTCGTCATGTTATCAGAGGATAGAAGACGTTATGGAATCATACCTGTCAGAAGCGTCAAAGAAAACATTTCAATCAGTAATTTGAATAAATTCATATACTCTGGAAAACTTCACGCACAAAAAGAAAACGAGACTGTCAGCTATTATTGCGAAAAAATGAATGTCAAGACCCCAAGTTTTGAAACGAATATTGAAGCCCTCAGTGGTGGTAACCAACAGAAGGTGCTACTCGCCAAATGGTTAATTACAGATCCGGAAGTATTCATTGTGGATGAACCGACGCGAGGTATAGATGTAGGGGCAAAATACGAAATCTATAAATTGATATCCGACCTTGTGGCTGATGGTAAGAGTGTCATCATGGTATCTTCTGAATTGCCTGAACTGATCGGGATGTGTGACAGGATTTATGTTATGGCGAAAGGCAACATCATGGGCAGTTTGGAAAAAGAAAACTTTAGTCAAGAAAACATAATGCGTTTGGCTACAGCTTCAATAACAAAACATTAGGAGTTGAAAAATGAAAAATTTTATTGATAAACTAAAAAAACTGAATTCCAAAGGCAATTATAGTATTTATCTGGTTCTTATAGCTCTATTCATAGTCAGTTGGATGGCCAATGAGAATTTCGCAACTTGGGGTAATTTATCCAACATCTCTAGACAAATCGCAGTTGGAACTATTCTAGCTTTCGGACAAACCATACTGATCATCAGTGGTATGCTTGATCTTTCTTCAGGCTCTGTTCTAGCACTGGCAGGAGTTCTATCAGTTTCGGTATATACTATGACACAATCTCTCGCATTATCCTTTATAGTTGGAATTGCGGTTGCAGTATTTTGCAATATCCTCAACGGACTTATGGTGACAAAATTCAAAACTCCACCGTTTATCGCGACACTTGCTATGATGGCAATGGCCAGAGGCGCAGCACTAATGTACACCAAAGGACAAAACATTTATCAAATCGGAGATTATGTTGTCTTTGGTCAAGGTTCATGGTTTGGAATTCCAAACCCCATTTGGTTCTTGGTCATTACTTTAGCTATAACTTGGTATCTTTTGAAACACACCGTTTTCGGAAGATCCATTTATGCAATCGGTGGTAATGAGGAAGCATCAAACGCTTCAGGGATCAATGTGAATAAAGTCAAAATGAAAGCTTATATTATCAATGGTATATTTGTCGGGCTTGCTGGCATCATATTCATGTCACGTGTCAATGGCGGGCTTCCAAATGGAGCAATCGGCTTCGAATTCAAATCACTTACCGCAGCGGTAATCGGTGGAACGTCCTTCACAGGTGGTGTCGGTACTGCATCGGGTACACTTGCAGGTGCTTTCATTGTCGGTTTTCTAGACAATATAATGGTGCTGATTGGTGTGGATTCTTACCTTCAACAAATAGTAAGAGGTGCTATAATTGCTCTTGCTGTCATCTATGATATTTCAATTAAGACAAAGCGTAAAAGAACCAAACTGATTAAAGCAAAGTAGGTTTCTATTGACAGAGGTCAATTGAACATAAAAAGTTAAAAACAGGAGGAAAACATGAAAAAAGTTCTAGCATTATTATTGGTACTCGTGCTTACTATGGGGTTGTTGGCAGGATGTGCATCTGAAGGTGAAGTTGCTGCACCGGCTCCAACTGATACACCTGCAGCTGATGGCACTTACAGAGTTGCTTACATCGCAAGAGCACAAGCGGATTCATTTGCGGCTTGGATGGCGAATGCAGTCAAAGAAGAAGCGGAAAAATACGATAATATCACAGTAGACATCTTCGACGGACAAGCTTCTGATGATGTAGAAAACACATTGATTGAAAATGCCATCACAAATAAATACGATGCGATTATCATTCAACCAAACAATGGTGAAGCCCAAAGACCATATGCTGAAAAAGCAGTGGCTGCAGGTATAATCACAATCACAACAAATGCAAGAATCTCAGGTATTGAAGGCGCATCATCTGTTGACGCTGATCCTTATCTTCAAGCAAAAGTAAATGCTGTTGCGGCGATTGATCAAATCCCACAAGATGCAAATGTAGTTGTTCTTTTAGGCCCTCCAGGAAACTTCCACGCAGATGAGAGAAGACTCAGCTGGGAAAAAGAATTCTTTGAAATGAGACCTGACGTGACAATCGTTGGTGAAGAAATAGCAAACTGGAATAAAGACGAAGCAATGAATTATATGGAAACTTGGGTACAAGCAAATCCTAAAATTGATGCAATCATCGCTATGAACGACAATATGGCTGCTGGAGCACTTGAAGTCATCAAAGACAATCCAGCATATGCAGATACATTAGCATATGGTGTTGATGGTACTGCTGAAGCTGTTCTATTGATTGAAGAAGGCAGATTGACTTCTACAACTTTACAAAGTGCTTATGCACTTGCAGAAGCTCTTCTTGATACTGCAGATAAATTATTGACAGGTGAAGAGACTCAAATCGATATAGATATCGACTGTCCGCTTGTAAACATAGACAATGTCCAGGAATATATTGAAATGCACAAAAGAGCAGGCGCAATTCAATAATTGATCATGTGCGGCGATTCTTATCGCCGCACTTATTTAAATTTTGAGGAGGCACAAATGGTAAATAAAGCCGCTTTTATGTCGGGAACGCATAAAATTATTTATAAGGACATCTCTGTCCCTGAAATAGCACCACATGAAGTATTGATTGAAATGGATGTCGTGGGAATTTGCGGATCGGACTCGCATTACTTTGACCATGGCAACATCGGTGACTTTGTTGTTGAAGGTGATTTTGTCCTTGGTCATGAAGGTGCTGGATATGTGGCAGCAATTGGTAGTGATGTCAAATCACTTAAAATAGGGGATAGAGTAGCTCTGGAACCTGGAGTGGTTTGTGGAACTTGTGAATTCTGTCTCTCAGGAAAGTATAACTTATGTGAGTCTGTTGAATTTTTTGCCACTCCGCCATATCATGGTGTTTTTGCAAATTATGTGAAACATCCTGAAAATCTATGCTTCAAATTACCAGACAATGTGAGCAATCTCGAAGGTGCGCTTGTGGAACCTTTGGCTGTAGGTCTTCATGCGTCTGGTCATGGTGAGGTGAAACTTGGTGATACAGTGGTCGTTTTCGGCTCAGGATGTATCGGACTCGTTTCCATGATGGCATCAAAAGCTAGAGGAGCATCGAAAGTGATTATCGTGGATGTCATTGAAAAAAGACTCGAATTCGCTAAAAAAATGGGTGCTGACCATATCATCAATGCAAAGAATGAGAATGTAATCGATATAATCAACAAATTGACTGACAATAAAGGCGCACATGTAGTCATTGAGACAGCCGGTGCTGAAATCACAGTTAAACAGACTGTAAGTGTCGTTAAACGTGGTGGTGTAATCGTACTCGTCGGTATGACTGTCAAACCGGAAACTTCATTTGACTTTATGAAACTTCAGGGGAAAGAGGCAACTGTCAAAACAATATTCAGATATAGAAACCTATACCCAGTTGCAATCAACGCCATAAGTAGCGGAACAATCAATGTTAAGGAAATCGCCACTCACGAATTTGATTTTGATCAATTGCAGGAAGCGTTTGATTATGTAGCTGCGAATCCGGAAACTGTAGTCAAAGCTGTCGTAAAAATCAAAAAATAGCAAAGGCGGTAAACAATGTATTCAATTGGTGTGGATCTTGGGACATCATCAGTCAAAATATTGGTGATGGACTCAAATGGCCAAATCGTGAAAGCGATTACAAAAGAATATCCTTTGAATTTTCCAAAACCACTTTGGTCGGAGCAAAACCCCAATGATTGGCTAGATCAATCTTTGGCCGGGATTGAAGAGGCACTGGACACTATAGATAAATCCAGTGTGGTATCCATCGGTTTCAGTGGCCAGATGCATGGACTTGTGATGCTCGATGACTCTGATAAAATTATAAGACCAGCCATTCTATGGAACGATCAAAGAAGTACAGTAGAAACAAATTATTTGAACAATACAATTGGAATGGAAAAGCTCAATGCCTATACAGGGAATATTGCTTTTCCTGGATTTACGGCACCAAAACTGCTTTGGGTAAAAAACAATGAGCCTGATAATTTCAGCAAAATTGCTAAAGTGATGTTGCCTAAGGATTTTCTGGCCTATAAACTTTCGGGTGTCTTTGCTACAGATTATGCAGATGCTTCAGGAACACTTTATCTTGATGTTGAAAAGAAGATTTGGTCGCAAGAGATGCTTGGAATCCTTGGTATTGGGGAAGAGGTACTCCCTGAACTTCATGAATCATATGATGTGATTGGTACATTGACTCAAGAATATGCTAAAAGATTAGGTTTGAATGAATCTGTGAAGATTGTCATTGGTAGCGGAGACCAAGCATGTGCCGCAATAGGTGGCGGAGTGGTCTCACATGGCAAATGTTCCATTTCTCTTGGCACTTCAGGTGTGGTTTTCATTCACAGCGACGAGTTTATCAAAGATCCGCAAAGCAGATTACACGCTTTTTGCCATGCTAATGGTGCTTACCACTTGATGGGGTGCATGCTTTCTGCTGCAGGAGCTTCCAAATGGTGGGTTGAGAACATTCAAAAATCAATAGATTACGATTTGCTTTTCGGCGAGGCTGAAGAGGCAAGAATCATCAATCAACTTTATTTTATGCCTTATTTGATGGGGGAAAGAAGCCCTCATAACGATCCGGACGCACGTGGTGTGTTCTGGGGACTGAATATGTCTCACACGCGTGGAGACATGACACGAGCAGTACTTGAAGGCGTAGCCTTCGGACTAAGAGATTCGTTTGAAATTGTAAAGGGTTTAGGGCAAAACATCGAAGAGATTATAATAAATGGTGGTGGCTCAAAAAGCGATTTCTGGTGTCAAATGATTGCCGATGTCATGCATACGAAAGTGGTTAAACTCGAAAATGACGCAGGGCCAGCTTATGGGGCAGCCATTTTGGCGGCAGTTGGTGCTGGGGTGTTTCAATCAGTGACTGAAGCATGTGGCAAAATCATAAAAACCACTGAAGAATATGTACCAAATTCCCAAAATGAGATGCTATATGATCAAAAATACGAAACTTTTTCAAAGCTTTATCCTTCACTTAAAGATTTGTTTCCCCAAATCTTATAGATCCCACTTTTAACAATAGAAAGAGACGTGCCTACTTGGGTGCGTCTCTTTCCATTTTTTAGGGATTGCTTAATCTCATAACATCAAGTATAATGATTTAGAGTAAATCAGATGATCGCGTGCACCTGCACGAGGAAAGTCCGAGCTCCGTAGAGCAGGATGCTGGGTAATCCCCAGTGGAGGTGACTCCAAGGAAAGTGCAACAGAAATAGACCGCCTCTTTTTGAGGTAAGGATGGAAAGGTGAGGTAAGAGCTCACCAGCGCATAGGCGACTATGTGGCTCTGTAAACCCCATCTGGAGCAAGACCAAGTAGGGTGTAAAAAGGAGGCTGCTCGTCTCCCCCGGTGGTAGGTCGCTTGAGCGGATCGGTAACGTTTCGCCTAGATAGATGATCGTCTAATACAGAACTCGGCTTATAGATTTACTCAATTAAGAACCCGCATCCTTAAATGGATTGCGGGTTTTTTATGTGTCGTTATAATTATACAACTCGGTTACGTCCTTGTTCTTTCCCGCGATAAAGAGCCAAGTCAGCCACTTTTATTAGTTCTTTGATGCTCATACCTTTTTCATAG